>Ga0209739_100046_pt1 | contig 54412 bp, 76 predicted proteins | sample JossMetagenome_2_FD_184729 | JGI IMG/M metagenome (GOLD analysis project Ga0209739, IMG submission 184729) | Hot spring sediment microbial communities from Joseph's Coat, Yellowstone National Park, USA - JC3_ASED (SPAdes) (version 3) | ecosystem: Environmental > Aquatic > Thermal springs > Hot...
TAGAAGATTTCTATAATAAGTTAGATTATGTATTAAATATCTATAGAAATAATTATGATAAATATATAGATGTATCATTAAATGCAATAAGAACAGTAGGTCCAATATTTAATACTTATAGATGTTTAGAAGAATATATTAGTAAAGCATATGGATGATGAAAAAAATATACTGAAAGGTGATGAATTTTACCCATTCTGACTATTTTCCAAAAAATGATAATATATTTTTTTGACTACCTCTCTTATATGCATTCTTTAGTTCTTCAATAGCTTTATTTACTCTATCTTCTGAAAAATCATGTTCATCAATCAATATTTTTCTTATTTTTTCCTCATCAACTTCTCCAAACTTTATATCTTCTTTATTTACTTCAATTACTGGTGGATCTTCAAAAAATTCTTCAAGTTCTTTCCATGAAATTTCTTTATAATATTTTTCCCATCCAACATATTTAAACAATCTTTCGGGATCATTATTATTTTTTACAAGTTCATATGCAGTTTTTATTCCAATTCCAGGAATTCCATCTGGATTATAATCTGTTCCAACAATTAAAGCAAACCATATTAATTTTTTATAATCTAATTTTAAATAATTTAATATATCATTTAATTCAACAAGTTCTGGATTTATTTCAACTTCTACTCCTCTTACTTTTCTTTTCCCACTTATTGTTAAATTCCTTGCAACCCTCAATCCTCCAAATAATAATGAATCATAATCTTGTGATCCAACATAATCTGCAATTCCTTTTTTAACTAAATATGCAGCCTGTGCTTCTCCTTCAGAAGGTGCTTGTACATATGGAACTCCCATTGCTTCTAATAATTCTTTTGACTCATCTACCATATTAGATTCTAATTTTGATGTAAATTCTGCATATTTTTTTAAATCTCCCTTTATACCCATTTCAATTGCTTTTTTATATTTTTCTTCCATCTTTTTTCTCTGTTCTTCTCTCAATTCTTGTTCCTTTTTCTTAAATTCTGGATGCTTTCCATCAAATACATAAATTACTTTTATCCCATATTCAATCAAATTTTTTGTTCTATAAAATAAACCTGATAAATGTGAAGTAATCCTTCCCTTTGAATCTTTTAAAGGTGTGCCATCGGGTTGTCTTATTGCAGCTAAAAATTGATATAAAGCATTAAATGCATCCAATGCAACAACCTTTCCAGATAAATATGAAAAATCAACTTCCTTTATTACAGGTTTTATTAGTTCTCTTATTTCTGCTAAACCCATTTAAATAAAATATTTTATAATGTTTTAAATTTAATTATTGTTACCTAAATAGAAATAGTTAGAGATTTATATAACGTAGATTATCAAATAAAAAGGTATTATCTTTCATATCTTGTTTCTTTAACTAATCTTGTGAATTCTTCTGGAGTAACATCCTTAATTAATTCACTTAATTTTTCAGCTAATTTTTTTATTTTTTCTGCTTTTCTTTTTGCTATTTCCTCTTTCAAAGCCCTTTCTATAACCTCCTTTATATTTATTCCTAACTCTTTTGCCTTTTCTTTTAAATTTTTATCTATTCTTATACATATTACATCTTTTTTACTCATAATATATCGTATATAACAATTATTTATTAATATCAATTTAGAATAGAAATTTATGGTAAAAGTAATAAAAAGATCTGGTGAAGAAGAAGAGTTTTTAGAGGATAAGGTATATAATTCATTAATTAATGCAGGTGCATCTGAAGAAGTTGCTAAGCAAATTGTAAAAGAATTGGAAGATTGGATAAAAACCGAAGGATTCGGAAAAATATCTACTGATGAAATTAGAAGGTTTATATTTAATAGATTAAGAATATTGGAACCAGATGTTTTAGAATCATGGCAATTTTATGATAGAATATTTAAAGGAAGAATAACTTTCAGTGATGGAAAAATTTTGGTAGTTGATAAAGGCCATTTATATTTGGGAAGAAAAGTTAAAGATATAGGAAATAAAGGACTAGATAGATCTGAAGAAGTAAAAGAAATATTAGAAGAATTAAAGGAAGATATGAAATATGGTTTATCTCCTAAAACAATTAATGCAAGATTATATGCATTGTTTATGGGTGTATTAAGAAAAAAAGATATGCCCAAAGAAGAAAAAATAAAATCAATAGAATTAATAAATAATTTTAGAAAAGAAATGGGATGGAAACCCTATGAACTAAAACAGCCGATACAATAAAATAACTTCTTTTTTAATAAAAATATATAAAATAGTAGAAAAGTAAATATTATTAAACAAGATATAATCTTAAAAAATTCTATTCAACAGTAATAATTAACCTTTTATTATTTTTACCCTTATTTTCTCTTCCAATAATTTTTATTTTTCCTACTTCTTTTGTAGATCTTACATGTGTTCCTCCATCTAATTGTACATCAATATCTCCAATACCAACTACTCTTAGAACATCATATTTTTCATATCTTTTTTCATCCAATAATCTTTTTAATTGTGGCATTTTTTCAAGCTCTTCTTTATTTATGAATTTTGAATATACTGGCAAATCTTTATTAACAATTTCATTTGCTTTTTCTTCAATCTTCTTTACTAATTCATCATCTAATTTATCTAAATCAAAATCTATTCTTGCTTTATCTTCATATATTTGGCTTCCAGTAATTTTTACATTACCAAACATATTATTTAGTACTGCAGATATTATATGCAAAGCTGTATGTAATCTCATTAATTTATATCTTCTCTCCCAATTTATTTTTCCTTTTACAATATCACCAACTTTAAAATTTGGTTCTTTTTCTAATAAATGTACAATATTTCCTTTATCATCATAATATGTATCTATTACTTTTATTCCATTTATTTCTCCAGTGTCTCCTGGTTGACCTCCACTTCTTGCATAAAATGCTGTTTTATCTAAAATAACTTCTTTTCCTCTAATTTCGATAACTTTTCCTTCAAATTCTTTTAAATATTGATCTTGCCAAAAAAGTTTTTCAGTCATAGAAAATAATATGAAGATATCTTTATTTACCTTTCCGTTAAAAATATAATATGGAAAAATTAGATGGTTTTGATTTAGATAATATAATAGAAGAAAATAGTAAAAGAAAAATTTTAGAAGATATATTTCAATCCTATCGGAAGAGAATATGAAACAAAATTAGACAATATTATATATTTTGATAAAGATCCTTTAGCAATATATTACTTTACAAAAGGATTTATAGAGGGTTGTGAAGATATTGAAATATGTAAAGAGGGAGAAATAAAAATAGAAAATGTATTAAAATATTTAGGTTATGAAGAGATATTAACTAGAATGTTTAGAAATATAAATTCAATTGAAGAAATTGAAGAAATTATAGATAATGATGATGATATAGATTATGAGCCTTATAAAAAATTAGGAGAAGAATATGCAGGATTTTATTTTAATACTAATTATATAAAAATGGATAATATTACAGAGAAAAATATATCTGAAATCATTAATGAATTTTTAAATAGTAAATTAAGTTATGGTATATTTAGTAATGGATATTGTTATAATATAAAAGGTAGGCCTGTTCCATATATTATTTAATTTTATTCTCCGATTATTGTTATAAATACTTTTCTTTCTCTTGGCTCAAATAATTCTAAAAATATTATTCTCTGCCATGTTCCTAATAAAAGCTTTCCATCTTTTATTGGTATACATAAAGATTGCGATAATAAATTTGTTTTTATATGTGCAGTTGCATTAATATTTCCTTCATAATTATGATGATATTTTATATTTAATGGTAATATTCTATCAAAGAATTCTTCAATATCCTTAAATATTGTTTCATCATTTTCTTGTATTATTATGCATGCAGTATTGTGTAATGAAAATAATGATACTATTCCGTTTTTTATTCCGGATTCTTCTACTACTTCATTAACTTTATCTGTTATATCTATAAAATCATATGGGCCTTTTGTTTCTATTTTTATTTCTTTTTGATATATTTTCATATAAAATTATTTTATTAACAATTATTTAAAAATAATTAATTTCATTTTAATGTTTTTTAATTTATTTGAATGATTAATCTTTAATTAGAATTTTTAAGTATTTCTTTCATATTATCATTTATGAGTGATAACTTAGAAGAAAGATTGAAAAGTCTATCTAATGGGCAATCAGGTCACAATATGGTAGCTGTCGTAAAAGTTGGAAATAATAGGAGGATATATGAGATAGAATATGATATATCAAAAATTATAGGGTTTATAGCATCTTCTATTAGATGGTATAAAAAAACTTGTAATACAGAACTTCCTATTGAAAAAATACTAGATGGAGTAGGGAAAAAATTAGGAATTAATGAGGATCTTTCATATTATTTATTAGATGATAAAAGTAGAAAATATATATTTGAACAACTTAATCAACCTGCAAAAGAAAACCATACAATGGGTGATATAATTGATTTAAATGGATATATAGTGACCCAAATCGTTTTAGCTAAAAATGGAGAAAAATGTCTAGAAAAAGGTAATGAAAAAGATGCACTAATAGAAACTCTACTTAATTATCTTAAACCAGAGATAGGATCTCATGAAGATTATAATGAAAACCGATTTTATAAGATAAGAGCTTATAAACTTTAAAAGCATTTTTTAAAAGAAGAACATTAAATTATTTTATAAATATTGGTCCAATGAAGTTTCTTAAAAAACTATATATCTTGGTTTCTATTTTTATATAGTTTCATTAATCTATCTTCAATTATTTATTTTTAAGGATATTGTCTATATTATTATTAATGAGTGACAACTTAGATGAAAAAATAAAAAATGTAGTATCTAATAATACAAAAGTAGCATACAAAATACCAAACATTATAGCATACATATTTGCCTTTACCGGAATATATGACGAATATTGTCATACAAATCTTGTTGAGTCAGGAATAATAGAAGAAATAATGGATAAAGTAGGAGAAAAATTAGGAATACAACATCCATTTACTGGAAAGTTTTCAGATTACTTGTTGGAAGAACCTATATTAAATGAAGTTGTGTATATGCCAGCAGGACGGAGGGAGCTGCTTCGAATGCTTGCAGAGGGTTATGTATTATTGGTTATAAAAGATTATAATAAAGGCAAATGCATAGAAAAAGGAAAAGAAGGAGATATATTGTCAGAATATTTGTATAAATTTATTAAATCAGAAATTTTAGAAATACCTGAAGGCTTATTTTATAGAAGAATCTCTTAGTATTTTTAATTGGACCCGCCGGGATTTGAACCCGGGACCTCCGGCTAGCGAGGCCAGAATCCTACCACTAGACTACGGGCCCTAAAATTATATTATTTTAAAAAATTATATACTCAATAAAATTTGTAAAAGTGCAAGTACATCTAAAGCAACAATACTTCCAGCCACAAATTTTACATATTCGTTGCTAAAAAATGAAGGATTCCACAATAAATATAGTTCTATTAATGTACCGGCTATTATAAATATACTTAATAATAATTTACCTTCCATGCATGGTATATAAAATTTGGGAAATATAAATTAATGCTTATCAAATATGGTTTATAAAGATTATAAAAAATCTATATTATCAATTTTCCTTTTCCTGGAGATCCAATAGATTTCGCAATTTCTTCCCATTTTTCTCCAAAGTTTTGTTTATATAGTTCTATTATTTCACTTGTCAATAAATTTTCTCTCTTTAATTTCCAATATGATACAGGTATTTTGTTTTTTAGCATTTCCTTTATTAAATCTTCTGTTTTTACTCCTTTGTTTATATTTAGTACTTTATCTGTAGGTTCTAAATGTTTTATATTTACTCTTCTTCTCTTTATATCCCCATCTACTAATACAAAATTATTATCAATTACATCAATTACTACACAATATCTTCCAGCTTCTCTTCCTTTTAATTTTATACATACTCTACCAATGTCCAGTAACATTTTTATTGATTAGAATTTAATATTTTTATTTTTTCTCTTACCTTTTCCTTTAATAAATTTTCTAAGCACTTATGACATAAATATCCTCCATATTTTCTGCTAACCCTTTTTTGTGATAGATTTAATCTTCTATATTTTGAAGGATGTAATGCAGGTAATCCTTGCAATTTTCTTCCACATATTGCACATCTTGGTATGTTTCCTTTCTTTAATTTTACAATTATTGATATTCTACCAGTAGGTGTTTTTCTAATTAAATATGTCTTAGCCATTTTTATTATCTATTTTAGATTTTTTTATAAATCTTGAGTAAATAATATTAAATACTAATAAAAGAATTTGTACTAAAATATATAATACTATATATAGAATTAAAGGATTTAACCAATTTATATTTATTATTGGCAAATTAAATGGTAATGTATTTGTTATAACATTTACAGATAATAATCTCGGTTCATATGTTCCATTTAAATTTATTATATTATAATTTGCATGATAGAAACCTAGAAAACTATTATTATAATATATAGCAAAGTCTTGATTATATAATATTGGATTTGTTATTAATATATTTGTTGTATTATTTATATTTGTAATATGAAATCCTGATTGAAAACCAAAAATAATAAAAATTAATATAATAATTCCGAATATAGTAATAATCATTGTATGTTTCATTATTTTTGAATATATTTTTGTAAGTTCTTCCATAATATTACTTAATTCTTCTAATTTTCCGGATTTAAAACTTTCAATATATTTCTTTTGTATTTCTTGTAATTTTTTCCGATGTTCTCTTATTCCGCTCTTTCTTTCAATTATCTTTATTACTATATTTACTAATATAACCAAAAATAATACATAGAAGAATAAAGAATCTATCATTTTAGATATTTTCCGATTAATGGTATTAAATATAATGCATCTACCCTCTTCAAATCATTATATATCTGTCCAGCTATTACTATTAATAATAATATACTTACTCCAGATACTGCAGAACTTAATATATCACCTAAAGATGCTAATAGTCCCATTAAAAATCCAGATAAATATCCTATAGGATCTATATATTTTTTTAACATATCTTCTACAATTCTTGGATCTCTTGTATATAATGGAGAATTTGGATTACTTGTTAAATAATTTGCTAAATTTTTTGGATCTAAACCTGTAGCATATATCCAAAATTTAGATATAAACATTCCACCAATTGTAAATAAGAAGAAATAAAATATTATATGAAATATATTGAATGGGACATATAAATAATCAATTCCAAACTGTCCAATATTTATTATTATATTTGGTGGAGATAATAATTGTACAATTGGATTGTTAGGATTGAATCCAAATAAAGATTGTAACTCAATTATTAATGCATAAATAAATATTGCAGGAATTACAGAAGTATATAATAATTGTATTGGATATTTAATTATTTCTCCATCGATATTTAAATATAATAATGGGACTTCTATTTTTAATGATTGTAAATATACTGCGAATATCAATATTCCAATTGTAATCATTGCAGCAAATAAAAATGCAAGACCTAAATCAATATTTCCTTGTGATAAATATAAAATACCTTCTGGTATATATCCTGTTGGTTGTGCAAATAGACTTGGTGAACTAGATGGGGGAGAAAGTGGATTAAATAATCTTAAAGCCAATGCAATACTTATTGTAGTTAAAATAATAATATTTATTCCAGATGTAATTCCATATTTATATGAAAAATTATCTAATAATAATATAATTAATCCTCCAATAAATAATTGTAAAAACAAAATAATATCTAGAATTATGGGATTTATTCCTAAAAATATGTTTGGTGATATATTTCCACTTGCAATTAAAATTATACTTTCTATTATAATAAATATTAATGCAATAAATCTTGTATAATTGTCAAATTTTGTTTTTCCCTCATCAGTACTTATATCAATATTTATTATTCCAAGACCAACTAATAATTGCATAAAAATTCCTGCAATAACTACCGGGGCAATTCCTACACTTGCTAAAGTTCCTAAATTTGATCCAAATAACCATAAAAATTCTTCTAGTCTTGCAGAAACTTCTGGAGATATTCCAAATAAAGGTATTGATGCTAAAACAGTATATAATGCAATTACTAATAATGTATTATATACTCTTTCTCTTAAAGATAATAGTTTTTTTGGTTCTTCAATAGTTGGTAAGTATGATATTATTTTATCTATTATACTCATAAATAAAACTAATTAAAAATATTTTTAAATTATTAATCAGCTTTTTCTCCAGAAAAAGTTTCTTGCTTCTTACCTGTTCCTCCAAGATCTATTGGTAATTGTGAGAATATTGAAATAGAATATGGAGAATATCTTGTATATTGAATATATTCTGGAATAACTTGTGTTCCTCCATATGGTAACATTGTGTTAAATTGAGTTGTGATATTTCCATATATATCATAAGGTCCAGCACCTGCTAATAAATTATAGTATTCATTTCCATACATTCTATGGAATTGATTAGCATAATATCCACCAGGTTCATGTACAATTGTTACTTTTTTATTCTCTAATATATCTCTAAGCTTTTCTAATTCTGATGCAATTATATCATCCCAACCCATTCCTAATGATAAATGTGTATCTTCTCCTGCTTGTGTTTCATGAACATGTAAATGTCTAATTTCTGGTTTGATTTCTTCAACCCATTTTAATATATCATCCTTTTTATATCCATATTTTTCGAACATTTTTATATGTCCAACATCTAATGTAGCTCCTATTCTTTCTTTAACAAAATTATCTACACTACCATATTTTTTCTCAATTTCATTTTTTAAATCAGGATAGTTTTCTATATATTTTCCTATTACTTCTTTCACTTTTTCTCTTATATTATTTAATAATTTTTTCCATATATCTGGTCTTGTAGCAGGTGCTCCAGGATACGATTCTTCAATATTTATATAACTTAAATATTTATCAAAATCCTTATACCATTCTGGATTTCTATCTTTTTCCCTTTCAATTATCCTTTCAATTAGCATTCTAACTCCTTCAGCTATTACTTCTGGAGCTGTTTTTATTGCAACTTCTTGATATGGTTTTACAATTGGAATTGGAAATTCTGAAAATACTGTATTTTTTAGCTGAGATAATAAATCTTCTGTATATGTAATAGATGAATTTATATCATTTGCAAAATCAAACATTTTATTCATAAAATAATTTCTATATGCTGGACTATCGTTATTTTGTACAACCTCTTTAGCAAATTTTGAAATTTCATATTCATAATTTTCTATTCTCTTCAAGCTATCTTCAAAATATTGTTTATATTGGGATATCTTATTTCTTGCAGCTTCTCTTAAATTTGGATCTGCAATATCGTTTATATTATTTTCTATTGCATCAATATATTCTTTTACTTTTTCTAAAAAAGATCTATATCTCTTTAGATCATATAAAAATTCTCCTATTTTTTCCCGATCTATAGCACTATATCCAAAATAGGCTATTAAGTAATTGTTATTTAATAAATTTCTTTTTATTGCATTAAAATCTTTATCAATATCATTAAATATATTCATCCAGACTTTTTCATTTTCTTTATAAATTTCATCAACAACAGAAACGGGTTCTTTTGCTCTTTCTACAGCACCGGATAAATATCTTCCAGGCATAACAACTCCCATATATTCATAATTTCCATCTAAATTAATATATGCAGCTTCATGTTTTGCAAAAGCCCAAGATGGTACATTCTTTTCTAATGTTTCCATATCAATATTATTACTAGTTAATATATTATATTGTTCTGATGTTATATATCCTAATCTATATAATTTTTCTGCAAAAGATCTTCTAAATTCATAATTATTTAATAGATCTCTTTTTAATTTTTCTTCAAAATCTTTATCCCACTCTGTTAATGTAAGATCTCCGGCATGCATATTTACTTTAATTGGTTCTCCATAAGTTTTTGACATTATTTCTGCACTCTCCAATATTACTGATGTTTTATAGGCCATTTGTTTTATATTATCTTTTCTTATATTTCCTCTTTCATCTGTTGCAGGTAATTGGAAATCCTGTACAGGAGCGTGAATTGTAACTTCTACATTATTTATCCTTGCATTTCTTGCAATTTCTTCAAATATTTGTCTTGGTATATTTGCCCATCCCCTTTGTCCAGAAAAAGATAATGTTTGTATTTCTACTCCAGGATATCCTGAGGATATTTTTGATAAATATTCTTGTAATTGATTTACAACGTTAGGACTTGTACTAGTAGATATTCCCCTATTATATAATTCCTTTGGATATTTTTTATCTTCTTCATTTTTATCTTCTTTATCCATTTATATATAATAGTATCTCCGAATTTAATAATTTAACATATTGAATGTCTTTTTAAATGTCATATATATTTTCCATGCAGTATCTACTGTTTTTTCTTTTGTTTCTTCAATTATTGGCTTTTTTTCTTCTTCAATAATTTTCTTTTTTATATTTTTTTCAATATTTCTAATATCTTTGCCAAAAGTTGATATAATCTCAAGTAACCATATTATAATATTTCCTAAAGTTGGAAATATTAATGAAATACCCGATCCTTTCTTTTCCTCTTTCTTTTCTTCCTTTTTTTCTTCTTTTTCTTCCCTTTTCTCGCTTTCTAAATATTTTTTTATCCATGTAATACTTGATAATGCTCTCTTTATTCTTTCATCTTTTTCCAATTCTTCTATAAGTTCCTTTGTCCATCTTATTTTATAAGGATCATTTTTTATTTCTTCAGGTTTTGCATTAGATTTTTCAGCAACTATTTTTAATAAATTTTCATCATTTTTTATTATATCATATAAAAATGTTTCTAAAATTAAATCAGACATACTTTTTATATAATCATCTGTTAATCCAGTTATATATGTTAAATCTTCACTTTCCTGGTTTATCATTATTGAGTCATATTCTTCTTTTTCAACCAAATAAGCTCTAAGTACAATATCTATCCTTCCTAAAAATGAATACATCCTTGTATATGTATCAGTTCTTCCAACTACCGTAGGTATTGCTCTTGCTTTCATATCAATTTCATATAATGGTATATAAGATTTTTCTATTTCTTTTCCTTCTTTTTCATCATAATCTTTTACTTTTATTTCCTTTTGATTTGCTATTAATGAAATATTTATAATTGCTGTTTCAAATGCATTTACAACATCTACAGGTTGATCTGGATTTTGTAATAATTTTCTTGCAAATTTAAAATATGGTTTTGCAAATTCAACATAATATAATAATGAGCTTAATTCATGTTTTAAATAAGATTTTAATAAAATGATTCTGTCATATAAAACTTTTTTATTATTTTCAAGCCAACTATAAAATTCTATTAATCTACTGTTTAATAAATTATATATTCTTCTATTTATTATCCCTTTATTAAATAATTCATTTAAATCTCTTGGAATGGTACTTTCTGAATTATTAAATAATGCATTATATAATTCTTCACCTATTAATTTTTTATTCTTAAATTTCTCAAGTTCAGATTTTAGATCTGCTAGAAAAAATAGATCTACAATACTTGGAAACCTTGATGTTTGTAAATTTCTTAAAGCACCTGCACCCCTTGTAGAATCAACATAAGATAACCATCTATCTTTTAATTCTGTATAACTTGCAATAGCTTCTTCAGGATCTTTTGATAATAATTTTTCATATAAAACATATATTGAATAAAGTTGCTTATATTCGTTTAAAATAGAAATAATTGTTCTTGTCAATGTATTAATTAATTCTGCTAATGATCTTGCATTATTTAATACATTTGCTAATCTTTGTCCCATTTCTCCAAAAAATGCAGATGCAACAGATGATGTAAAATCATCAGATAATTTATTAATATCCATTTTTAAACTATCTCTAATAAAATCTACAAGCCAAAAATATATTTGTTCCATTTTTATATTTGGATTATCTAATATAAGTTTTATTTCTAATATTTTATGTTTATTATCTTCAATATTTTCATTCCTTAAATCATCAATTTTTATGTTTTGCATATATTCATTTAAAATATGTTGGAAAATAAAAATTTTAATATATTAGAAGATACTTATATTTAATGAAGATGAATTTAATAATATTATCAAGTAAGGGGTTTGATGAAGATGATCTTTTTAACTTTTTAGATATATTAGATGGTAGAACATATATTGCTATAAAAGATAGAAAAATTGGAATAGGAAAATATAAAAGTAAAGTATTACCCGATTTTGATGTACATGAAATATTTTTAATGAAGGAAAATCATTTTGATAGATTAATATATATTTCTGATGAGGGATATAAAGAATTTTTAAATGTAGAATCTCAGGCTATATTTACGAGATTTATAAATTCATATAGGACAGTTATATTATCTTCTTTATCCCAAATAGCTTTTTTAAAATCTGGTTTATTAGCTGGAAGGACAATAACATATAATTATGATGAATATCCGCAATATTTAAAATACTTTCCAGATTTTGGCGTAAAATTAGTAACAAATGCAGATTATGTAGTAGATAGAAATTTAATAACTGTAAAGGGAAGGGATTCTATATATACTTTAGGGGAAAAATTAAAAGAAATAGAGGAAGAATTAAAAAGAGTTACTGTATAAATTATATTTACTTAATTCTTTATTAATGTAATAAAATCCAATAAATGATAATATTAATAATAAAGGAAATATAGATCCTATCATAGATATTCTAAAATATTTATTTATATTTTGGTTATTTAAATGAGCAACAATATTATATAATTTCTTTAATATTAGATAATTTGATATTCCAATAATTATTAAACCGGGATATGTAATAAAAATAGATATAAGTATTCCAATATATATCATTGAAAACAAATTATTTGGATAATATTCTTTATTAATTATTTTTTCAATTATCCTAAATAATTTCTTTAAATATTCTATAGATATAAAATATGAAATAATTGAAATTATAATTAATATAATTAAAATTGTTCCTAGATTGATTAAATTAAGGGAAATATATAATATTGATAAGGATAGATATGGACTAAATATTAATGTAAATGGATTTATAGTACTATTATATGTAGAAAAAATAGAGAGAATTATAAATAATAAATATGATAAAAAACCAAAAATACTCGATATATATGTAATTTTTGAATAAATATTTAAATTATTTAAGAATTCTAATAAATTTTCATCCATTTTATATTTTTGAATTTAAATTTTTATAAGCGCCGCGGGTGGGATTTGAACCCACGCCCCCTTTCGGGGATATGGTCTCGAGCCATACCCCTTTGTCCGCTCGGGCACCGCGGCATATTTATATAATTAATTTTGATATTTGATAAATGAATGAATATAAAGATATTATAAATATATATGATGTAAATATAAAGGAAGAAAAAGATTATGAAAGATTAATAAAATTATTTGGTGTAAAAGAAATTGATGATCTTATATTAAATAATTTAAAATATCTAACAGGAGATTTACATGTTTTATTAAGAAGAAAATTTTTCTATGCACATAGAGATTTTGATATATTATTAAATAAATATAATGAAGGAAAAAGATTTTTTCTGTATACTGGAAGGGCACCTTCTAAAAGTAAAATGCATATTGGTCATTTAATTCCATTTTTATTAACTAAATGGTTTCAGGAAAAGTTTAATGTGAATGTATATATACAAATACCTGATGAAGAAAAATATTGGGAAAAGAAGGCAGATAATTATGAGGAAATAAGGGAATATGCATTAGAAGATGCAAAAACAATAGCAGCTCTAGGATTTGATCCAGATAAAACATTCATATTTATAGATTCTGAATATATAAAAAATATGTACAAAGCTGCAATTTATATTGCAAGAGAAATAAATTTAAATACTGCAAAATCTGTTTTTGGATTTGATGATAGTTCAACAATTGGTTTACCATTTTATATTGCATTGCAAATTGTTCCAACATTCTTTGAAAGAAATATTCCATTAATTCCTTGTGGAATTGATCAAGATCCATACTTTAGATTACAGAGAGATATTGCAGAAAAGTTTGGATATTATAAAGCTTCTACAATTTTATCAAAATTTGTATGGGGATTACAAGGTCCATATACAAAAATGAGTGCTTCAGATCCAAAATCTGCTATATTTGTTGATGATGATTATGATACAATAAAATATAAAATATTTAAATATGCATTTTCTGGTGGGAGAAGTACATTGGAAGAACATAGAAAATATGGAGGAAATCCAGATATTGATGTTTCATATTTTTGGTTATCTGTATTATTTGAGGAATATGATAATAAATTAAAGGAAATAAGAGAGAAATATATAATGGGGGAATTAACAACAGGAGAATTGAAAGAATATACTGTTAAAAAAATATGGGAATTTTTAAGTAATATACAAGAAAGAAGAAAGAATATTAATATTGATAGATTTATGTATGATGGAAAGTTAGCAAGAGAAATGTGGGAATGGGAATTTAAACCATGAGATTTAAGTTTAAATAATATTATCTATGGACTTAAATTTAACAAATATTTTAATATTTATTATAATATTAACAATATTATTTTATTTAACTTCAAAGATATCAAATCACTTTTATAATAAGTATAAACATATAGATAAATATTTTTCAATTGCTTTAAGAAATATTATTAGGATAATTGGGTATTTTATAATAATTATATTTGTTTTATCATATTTTAATGTTGGTTTAGAATATGTTTTAGCATCATCAACAATAATAGGAATTATAGCAGGTTTAGCATTGCAACCTGTTTTATCTAACTTATTTGCAGGAATTCTATTATTATTATCAGGTTCTTTTAAACCAGGGGATGAAGTTAGAATCTTGACATATGGTATACCATATGCTATATTAAATCTTCCAGGATATAAATATTTTTCAAGAGAATTTTTACATGTAGGTTATAAGGGAATTATATATGAAATATCGTTATTTTTTACGAAAATAATTTTAGATACAGGAGAAATATTATTAATACCAAATAATGTACTATTATCTGGTGGAATTATTAATTATAGTGAAATATTAAGAGAATCTAATGAAAAATTTATGAGTATTAGATTTGAATTATCACAAAAAATAGATCCAGATAAAGCAATTAATGATATAAAAAATATATTGAGTAAATATAATAACTTTGAGGTGTATTTAGATGAGCAATCTGATAAAGATTATTATATATTATTAATAGAAGGAAAGGTAAATATTAATAATTATAAGAAAATAAAAAGCGAAATATTAAAAGAATTAATAAAATATAAGAATTCTATAAATGAAAATAAAGTCAAAACCTGAAGATTTTTTTGTTAAAGAAATAATTGATTTAGATAAAAAGAAAGAGGGAGAAACATTTAGATATTTTTTAATGAGAAAAAGAAATATAAATACAATAAATGCAATTAAAATAATTGCAAGAAAGTTACATATTTCAAAAAGAAAAATATATTTTGCAGGAGAAAAAGATAAAAATACATTATCAGAACAATATATTGCAATAAGAAATTTTAATGATTTTAAAGATGAATATAATTTTGGGAATGTATATTTAAAATATGTAGGATCATATGATGAACCATTAAGGATTTCTGATATAAAATATAACTATTTTAGAATAACTATAAGAGAATTAAGCAATGAGGAAATTAATATATTCAATAAAAATATAGAAATATTTGATAAATATTATTTCAATTATTTTGATGACCAAAGATTTGGAAATAGGGGAAATAATTATATAATTGGAAAATATATAATTAAAAGGGATTATGAAAATGCAATAAAAATATTTTTAACAGATTATGAAAATGAAAAAAGTGAAGATGCAATAAAAGCAAGAAAATTTTTATATGAAAATTGGGGTAAATTTAAAGAGGCATTAAAAATATTTCCGAATTATTTAGATATTGAAAGATCATTATTAAATTATTTATCAAAGGAGAAAAATTATAAAAGGGCATTAAAATATATACCAAAGAGATTGTTAAAGATGTTTGTTCATTCATATCAATCATATTTATGGAATAAATTATTATCAAATTATATAAAAAACAATTATGGAGAAAAATATTTTATAGAAACAAAAATTGGTAGATTTTATATAATTAAGGATAAAAAAGAAATTGAAAAATTAAAAGATATAAAATTCCCATTGCTTGGATATGATATAAAAGATAAAAATATATATAAAGATATATTAAGTGAAGAAGGAATAAGTTATGAAGAATTAAAATTTGAAGACAAACCTTCTTTAACATTATTATCAACAGAAAGAAATATTTTATCAGAAATAAAAAATATCGAATACAATATAAAAGATAATACTATTATTATTTCTTTTGTTTTGGATAAGGGTTCTTTTGCTACAATGTATATAAAACATTTGTTCTCAAAATAAAAAAATGATAGAAAAAGAATATATAAAAAATTTAAAAGAAAAATTTAGAGAATTTGAGAATAAAAAAGATAAAATAATTGAGTTGGGAGTAAAATTAAATAGAATATCAAAATCAATAATATATTCAGTAATAAGAGGTGATATAAAATCTGCAAATGAATATATGATTGAAATGGATAAATATAAAGAAGAAATGGATAAAATTGTAAGGGAAGAACCAAGATTATATAATAATGCTTTGATAAGTTATCAAGAATATGCAGAAGCAAAAATATTCTATAATTTTATATTAAATAATAGAATACCAAAGAATGATGAATTAAATGTTGATGAATATTCATATATTATGGGATTAATGGATTTTGTTGGAGAACTATATAGGAAATCTATAGAAGAAATGTTAAAAAATAATTTGGAATTTGCTGAGAGAGCTAGAGAAATTATATATGAAATATATCAAAATATGTTATATATGGAATTTAAAAATTATGATATAAGGAGAAAAGTAGATTATGTTGGTGATATATATAATTTATTAACAGATAAAATATTTATGAGGAAAATTTCTAGAGAATAAAAGATATATTATATAATATTAGGACTAATAATATTATAGATAAAGATATAATAATTATTCTTGATTCTTTTTTATCTAAAAATATTTCTAATATAGATTTCAAAGTCTTTCCTCCATCTAATGGATATATTGGTATCATATTACCAATACCAAGTCCAATATTTATTACAAATAACCAGAATAATAATGATTCAAAGAAATTAATTCCAGGAACTTTGTAATTATATTCTTGTTCAGTTACAATTCCTATAAATGGTTTGCCATCTTTATCAGTTAATTTAATATTAAATAATCCTGCACTTGTATTTAATAAAATATATTCTCCAGGTTCTGTATTATTTAAAACTTTCTCAATTTGATTTAAGTATAATATTTGATTTCCATTGATAGAATATAAAATTGTATTATTTGGGATAACATTATATGCATATGTATTTGGAAGGGTATATAATATTTTTACATATGGTGTTGCTAGATTAAATATAGAAATTATATATAGAAAAAATAAGAATAAAAATAGAAAAATCAATCCAGCAATTATATTTATAGCAGCACCTGCACTATATATTTTTATCTGTTCTTTATTATTTAATTTCTCAATTTCTCTCTCATCAGGTTCAACAAAAGCACCTATTAAAGGTCCTAAATAAAAGAATCCCCAGGATTTTAAATCCAAATTATTTTTATATACTAGAACACCATGTGCAAACTCATGTATAAATGCTGCTATAAATATTGAAATTATTGTTTGTGCTACAGGTAATGTTATAGGACCATATGATATACCAGGTAATGCTGGAGCATATGTAGGAGTTCTGGTTAGAATTCCAAAAAATAGGAAGAAAACTGCCAATGTTAATAATATAGGACCTAAAATTAATGATGATATAGATAAAAATTTTGAAAATTTTGAATTAGATAATTTTTTCATTATTTCTATTAATTTTTTTGTCCTAAACATTCCGTAAATAAATTTATAATCTGTATTTTCCTTTCTAAAAATTTTTAGAAATATAAATATTATATTAATAGCTAAAAAAATTATTAATATGATAAAAGTACTATTATTAGATATATAAAAATTATAATTCATTTACCAGTTGTTTTTCCAACAACCAACGTAATCTCAGATTTCTTTGGTCTTAATGCTGTTGATTTACATTTTCTGCATCTAACAAGACCTGCTCTTACTTTATCAGGATTTGCCCTAATCCTAGCTCCGCATTTTCTACATATAAATATCCTATCGAATTTCCTTGCTTTAATCTCTGGTAATAAGTTTGAAGCCATTATAGAAATAGATTATCAATAATATTTATAATAATTTGTATTCTGCCATGTTTATATATAATGGACCTTCAGGTCTTAATATACTCTGTTTTATATAAAATTTATCTATTAAAATATCATTAGATATATATTTAGATAATTTTTCGATTGATTCTTTAAATTCTTTTTTATTTATTATTTCTTTTATTCTATATAATGTAATATGTGGAGAAAAATTATAATCTTTATCAATTTTTATCCTATATAGTTGTTCATCTATCAAATTATGTAAATTAATTATATCTTCATATCCTTCATATATACCTATCCAAACCACTCTATCTCCAAATGTTCCAATATTACCGATTTTTATACTAAATTTATTATACTTTATATTATTTAATTCTTCTTTTATTTTTTCAAATATATTTGGCTGAACATCCCCAATAAATTTTAATGTTATATGAAAATTTTCTCTTTCAACAGGTTTTCCATATATACCTCTTAAACCCTTTCTAATTTTTTCTATTTCGTCTTTTATCTTTTCTGGTAAATCTATTGCTATAAATATCCTCATAAAAGAATTATTACAAAAAATATAATATAAATTATATAAGATAGATATTCTTGTAATTTTCTATTTTTTCTATTATTTAAAATTGGTATAACAAATTTATAATTTGATAATGGATATAAAGGATAAATTCCAGAAACTGTTAATGAATCTTCAATAATATGTAATAAAAATGCTAAAGAAAATAAATAAAATATTTTCATTATAAAGAATCCGAGAAGAAAAAATATTATTATTGGGAATATTGAATGGGTAAATCCTCTATGTTTAAATAATTTTAATAAAAATAAAATAAATAAGTAATATGGATATAATAAATATTTTAGAATTTTTGATTTATTTATATTTTCATATTGTTTGTTTGCCCAATTATAAATTTTGTAATCATAGTCTGGTATTACACAAATAAGCCCAACTATTATAGATATAATTATTGAAGATATTTTATCAAAACCAAATATATAGAAAAATATAAGATATGTTAAAAATGATGATAATGACTGATGAAGTCTAATTATCATAATTTTTATCAATGCTTAAAAAATATTAAAGTATATGGGTGATATAGATTATGATAAAATAATTAACAATTTACTAGAATTTGAAAAATATAATGAAGTTCTATTTGGTTTTAAAAAATATTTGGATAGCATAAAAGAAGATATAGATAAATTAAAATCTGAAATTGAAAATAGCAAGGCAGAAAATAAGAAAATAGAAGATAGATTGAATTTGTTAGAAGATAAGTATAATAACATTTCAAATGATATAAAAAACATATATAATTTATTAGATGAGATAAATAAAAAGATAACTGAAATAAGTAAGAAATTAAATGAAGAATATATAAATGAGAAGATAGATAATTATAGATATAAATTATTATTGGAAAAATTAAAGGAATTGGATGGTATATAAATTAGTAATTGTAGTTAGAAGAGATTTGGATATTGGAAAAGGAAAATTATGTGTTCAAGTAGCTCATGCTGCTGTTGAAGCCGTTTTAAACCAATTAGAAAAAGATAAAGATATTGTAAAAAAATGGAGAGAAGAAGGTGCAAAGAAGATTGTTGTATATGTAAAAAATTTAGATGAACTAATGAATATATATAATCAATCTATATCAGAAAATTTAAATACAGTTTTAATAAAAGATGCGGGATTGACACAATTAGAACCTGGAACAATTACTTGTATAGGCATAGGTCCAGATATTGAAGAAAAGATTAATAAAGTAACTGGTTCATTAAAATTATTATGAGTGAAGAATTAAAGGATGTATGGAACGTAGAAATAAAAACATCTTTTGATGTTGATAATATAATTTATGAGAAGAAGGTTTTAATTATAATTAAAAATCATTCTCCATATATTAGAAGATTTGAAGTAGGAACTAAATATATAAATATAGAAGATCAATATGAAGCATTAAAATTTAGAATGCATTATAATTTAATTTCTCCCATAGTAATATCTATAGATAAATATAGGAAGGAAACTATTGAAGTTCTTATACCAAGGATAAACCATCATTTGGGAGATAATATTATATTTTATGTAAAGAATCTTAATAAGAATGAAGAAAAAGAAATACAATATAATCTATAAAAATATAGCAAAAAGAAGAATTTTTGAATTATATAAATTAGCTTTAGAAAATATAGATAATATTGAATTAGCTAGAAGATATATATTTATACTATGGAAAATAAAAAATAAAGCAAGGATAAAATTACCAAAAGAATTGAGGAATAAATTCTGTAAAAAATGTTATACTCCATGGATTGTTGGGAAAACATTACAAATAAGGATAAGAAAAGGTAGAATTATATATAAATGCTTATATTGTAATAGGGTAAAAAGATTTATAATAAGAAAAGTTTAAAAAACATTCATTTTTAAAATAATTTAAGGGCGGCCAAAGTGGCCGGGAAACACCCGTACCCATTTCGAACACGGAAGTTAAGCCGGCCCACGTCCGTGTGAGTACTGGCGGTGGCCGGGAAAGCACGGAAGCCGCCCGCTTAATTTTGTAAAAATTTAATATAATAGGTATATATGAATGAAGAGTATATAATGTTTAATAATTATAAAAAAATAAGTTTAGATGAAATTTTAGAATTTATAGATAAAGAAGGGAAATTGAAATTTGTGATTCCAACTTATATAGCATTACCTAATATAGAAGCAACAATTATAGTGTTATATATTGGGAAAATAATAGATATGTATGGTAATAATATAAGAGAAATAGATATAGATATTTTACAATGGGGAAGTGATACAAATCCTTTGGAAAATATAGAGAAAAGGATATTCATTGAACCAAAGGTATTATATAAGTATGGAGATTCAATTTTATTTAAAAAATATCATATAATATTTCAACCAAAGTCTAAAATATATATAAAAAAGGATTCTGAAATACTTAGTAAAGGTATGGAAATAAGAGAAGTAGAATTAGATATTTCTAAAATAAAAGAAATGATAAAAGGAATAAAATTGGAATATTTAAATAATGCTTTAAATTATTTAAATATAAAAGGTATAATAACTGATAAAATCGATAAAACAGTAAATATATTAGATTTTTGGGGAATAGCAACATTATATTATATATCTGAAGTATTAAAAAATGTATTTGGGATTAATGATCATGAAATTGGAGAATTTTATGATAGAATAGATTTAAATATGGATATATTTAATATATCTGGATATCAATTGTTATCCGAATATAAAGGAATAAAAATTAGATTTAGAATATATGATGCAAGTAATATTTATCGAAAAGAAAGTAATAAATATAGATTAAAGTATTATTATTTCGTAAATCCATATACAACTTCATTATTATATTCATTAAAAGGATATATTTTATTTGAGGAAAATCAAAAATTATCTAAGAAAAAAATAATAAAATTGAAAGAAATAGGAGAAATATTTCCAGGTTATCAACTAACAGTATTTGAAATAGATAATAGAAAATTAATAGAAAAATTAATAAAAGAAGGTATTAATGAAAAAGATTATGTAAGTTTTATAGGTAATAAAGAGTATATGAATTATATATTAAATTATATAAGAGATACATATGAATTATAAAAATAATTTAAAATTTTTTCTTTTAAATGATAAGGATTATTGTATTAAAGTTATAAATTTCAGTTTGCCCATCAATCATCATTATTCAGATCGTTGATCCATCATCATCTTCTATAAATATTATTTTTAAATCTATTTATAATTTAATCATAAAATGGTACAGAAGACTCATGTTAAGGATATAGGAATTGAAGGTATAAATCCACCAGAAAAGGTTTGTGACGATAAGAAGTGTCCATGGCATGGAGAAATAAGAATTAGGGGATTTTTATTTGAAGGAAAAGTTGAAAGAATTAGAAGAAGAATTGCTTTAATAACTTTTTATAGATATTATTATATTCCAAAATATGAAAGATATACGATAAGAAGATCAAAAATTAAAGCTCATGTTCCAAAATGTTTAGATATTAAAGAAGGAGATGAAGTTATTATTGGAGAAACAAGGCCTTTATCAAAGACAATTCACTTTGTTGTAATTAGTAAAAAATGAAGCCAATTAGTGCAAAAGTAACTAAGGGAATTACTGTTGGTACAATTTTAAAAGTTGTAGATAATTCAAAGGCAAAATTGGCAAAAGTAATTTCTGTAATTGGATATAAAGGTGTAAAGAGAAGATATGCAAAGGCTGGAGTTGCTGATATGGTTTCTGTATCAATAATAGATGGAGATCTATCATTAGTTGGAAAGGTTATGAAAGCAGTTATAATTAGACAAAGAAAGGAATATAGAAGAAAGGATGGTACAAGAATAAAGTTTGAAGATAATGCATGTGTAATTATAAAAGATGAAAAAACTGGAATACCAGCAGGTACAATTATTAGAGGACCTGTAGCAAGAGAAGTTGTTGAAAGATGGCCAGAGATTGGAAAAATTGCAAGTATGATTGTATAAAATGGTTCTAAAAATAAAAAATATTGATTATAATGATTGGAGTCCATCATGGAAATCTTCTAAAAGTTCTAGAAAACAGAGAAAATATATAATAAATGCGCCTTTACATATTAGGGGTAAAATAATTTCTTCAATGTTATCAAAGGATATAAAAAAATTAATTAATATAAATTCTTTACCTTTAAGGGTTGGAGATTATGTAAAAGTTTTAAGGGGTAAATATAGAAATACTGAAGGATTTGTAATATATATTGATAGAAAAAGATACGAAGTATATGTAGATAATGTTAAATTTACAAATAAGGCAAATAGAGAAGTATATAAACCTATTCATAGTTCAAAATTATTAATATTAAGATTAAATTTAAAGGATAAAAAGAGAATAGAAATTATAAAAAGAAAAATGAAGGCAAAAAATATTGAAGAAAATAAAATAGAAGAATTAATAAATCAATTAATAAATAATTTCTCAGTAAAGGAAGATGAATTGGCAAAAGTGATGGAATTAAACAAGAAATTCAAATAAGAAAATATTTTAAAAATAGTTATTAAAAAATAATAAAATGGCTCATGTTTCCAATAAAAGGCATTTAAGAAATATTGCAATACCAAAAACATGGCCAATAAGTAGAAAGAAATATTATTGGATTATAAGACCATCGACAAATGGATATAGGTTTGAATATGGTATGCCAATATTATTATGGTTAAGAGATTATTTGAATATTGTAAAAAATAAGAAAGAAGCAAAATATTTATTAAGAAATGGAAAAGTTTTGGTAAATAATAAGAAAATAAAAGATTTGGGATATAATGTTGGGCTGTTTGATGTTATATCAATTAAAGATTCAAATAAAAATTATAGAGTTGTTATGTCTAATAATTTAAAATTAAGATTAATTGAAATTCCAGAACAGGAAAAAGATTTGAAAATAATAAAAATTGTAAGGAAGAATCTTGTTAATGGGGGAAAAATACAGGTTACTGGAATTGACGGAAGGAATTTTATAATTGATGATAAAGATATAAAGACTGGAGATAGTATTTTATTTAATACAAAAGAAAATAAAATAGAAAAGATAATAAAAATGAATAAAGGAAATATAATATATATATTTTACGGAGCAAAAGTAAGTACTATCGGAAAATTAGAGGATATAAAAATATTAAGAAAACCTTTTGGATATACAAGGTTTATAGAATATATAAATTTAGATAATAATAAAAAAGAAGAAACAATATTTGATTATTCAATTGTAATAGGCGAAGATAAACCTTTAATTACTGTAAGATGAACTCAAATAAAAATAATATAATGAGGAGAATTGTTATTGATAAAGTAACAATAAATATTGGAGTAGGTAAACCTGGGGAACCTTTAGAAAAGGCAGAAAAATTATTAAAAAAGATGTTTCCGGATCTTAAACCTGTTAGAACAAAGGCAAAGAAAAGGGTACAGGCTTGGGGAATTAGACCAGGATTGGAAATCGGGGTTAAATTAACAATAAGGGGTAAAAAAGCAGAAGAAGCATTGAAATGGTTATTAAAAGCAGTAAATAATACATTAAAGGAATCTCAATTTGATAAATATGGAAACTTCGGATTTGGAATAAAAGAATATGTATGGATACCTGGTATGAAGTATGATCCATCAATTGGTATATATGGTATGGATGTTATAGTAACTGTTAGGAGACCTGGATATAGAGTAATGTATAGAAGAATTAAAAGGTCAAGAATACCTGATAGACATAGAACTACAAAAGAGGAAGTTATAAAATATTTAAAAAATAATTTTGGCGTAAATATTGTAAAAGAATAATTTTTAATATTTTTTATAATATAAAGATAAGATGAGACTTCCAATTATGATAGATTATGTAGAAATACCTAATGGTGTAAATGTATCAATAGAAGATGGAAAAATACATATAAAGGGACCTAAAGGAGAAAAATATAGAAAGATAAATAATAGAAATATTATTGTTGAAATAAAAGAAAATAAAATAATATTTAAGGCATATTTTCCTTCAAAGAAAATAATTAGAGATCTGAATACAATGGTTGCTCATGTAAAAAATGATATTGAAGGGGTAACAAAAGGTTTTGTATATAAATTAAGGGGTGTTTCAATACACTTTCCATTAAAATTAAAATTACAAAATAACAAATTAATAATTGAAAATTATATGGGAGGAAGAGATATAAAAGAGATAGAAATACCTAAAGGAGTAAAAGCTACATTGAATGAAAATGAAATTACATTGGAGGGTTATGATATAGAATTATTAGGAAATCTAGCAGGATTGATAGAAAATTCAGTAAAGCCAAGAGAAAAGGATTTAAGAAAGTTTCAAGATGGAATTTATATTATTCAAAAACCATGATGGATAAATTATTAAAATTAAGAAAAATAATTAAGAGGAAAAAACCGGATTATTTAAGATATCAATGGTGGAAAGTAATAAAATTGAGAAATAAAAAAGAATCATGGAGAAGACCAAGAGGTATACATAATAAAATAAGAAGAAAATTGAAAAGTAGAGTTTCTATGGTAGAAGTTGGATATGGTTCTCCAAGAGAAGTAAAAGGATTATTACCAAATGGAAAGAAACCTGTATTGGTACATAATTTAGAAGAATTGGAAAAAATAGATAGAGAAAAAGAATGTGCAATAATTGCTTCTAATGTTGGAAAAAGAAAAAGAGAACAAATAATAAATAGGGCAAAGGAATTAAATATTGAAATTTTTAATATCTAATATTTATATAATTTGAAATAATCTAGTACAAAATTTTTTATTTTTTCTGAATCATTATATAAATCTCTTCCAGACATTTCTATTAATTTCTTTTTTCCTCTAACTCTTTCTAGATTGGATTTCATTAAACTCAATACTTTTGAAAATCTAAGACCCAATAAAATTTTTTCGGTTCTACTAGCTTTACTTATATCAAATTCTTTAAATTCTTCTATATTATGTGAACTTTCTATACTTACATCTAAATCTCCAATAAGCGTATTTATATTATATGCATTAATTATTATTGTTAGTTCAACTTTCCAATCAATTTTTGGTTCTTCTTTCCAATAATTTTTATAACCCTCCCATTTAGCTTCTACAAATAACAAACCTTCTGGGGTTAATCTATGAAAATAATATTTTTCATATCTATCTTTTTTAAATATTCCTTCCCATTCTTCATTTTCAAGGAATCTTTTGAATTTTTCATAAAAATCCTGTGGGACAAATTTTATTTTTGATCTTACTCTTGTTTTATATATTGTTTCCCAGGTCATAGTTTAAATGATGCCGTAAAGTCTTTTGCTATATTTAGAAAATTATCTGCAATTTTTCCAACATTTCTCTTATGCTCTTTTAATTCACTATCATATAAATATTTTTCAAACAATCCTCTAAGAAATATAGTAAATGGTTTATCTCCAAAATATTTCTGATAATCTGTTATTAAATCTCCATTTATTTTTATATTTAGATTTTCTGCATATTGTTTCATATTATCCAATAATTTTAAACTATCTATTGTAATGTATATATCATAACTATATGTTACATAATCAGTTATTTTCTTTTCTGTATGCCATTCTAAATTTATAGATCTTGATCCATCATCTTTTACTTTTTCTTCATGCTTATTTTCAAAAAAGTCAAATCCAATATTATCCCAATATTCTTTCATTGATTTATAGAATTTTTGAAAGTCAAGTAGTCCAGTATATGAGAATGTTTTTCCATCGACAATCCTTTCCTTTGGTGGCATAATAAATAAAAAAACTTTAATAATTAAAAGTTAAACTTTTTATAATGTATAGGGTAATATCTTTTTTGTATAGATTAAGAGAGAAAAAAGATTCTATTATAATTGTAGAAGGTAAGAAAGATAAAGAAGTATTAAAAGAATTTGGATTTAATAATGTATATACAATATATGAATTAAGGAAGAATGATGGAATATTTTTAAATTATAGAGAGGCAATTATATTAACAGATAATGATAATAAAGGGAGAATTTTATATAAATATGTAAGAAATTTATTGGAATCTGATGGAATAATTATAAATGATGTTGAAAGAAAAAAATTCTTTAAATATTTTAGAGTAAGAGAAGTAGAAGATCTAAGAAAGCATATTGAAGAAATAAAATTCTATATTAATTATTTTGAGAATCCTGAGAAGATCTTGTACTTTTAATTTTTTTAATTGGATATGATAAAGGGTTTTTAATTAATGAACAAATATTATCTGGAGTACATACTCCAATATCCTTATAATATATTTCATTATCACAATTTGGCGTTAAATATTTTTTATTATTTTTATATAATTTTTTATGCCATTCTAATTGATATTCTATATATCTATCCTTTAAAGGATCCTGTAAATTTTCATTCCATTCTTTTATATATTTTTCAATTTTATCCCAATCCCATCCAATATTTGCAAAGAAATTTATTAATATAAATAAAGATCTTTTTCTTCCATCATCCATTTCTTTATTATTTAATATATTTTTTATACATGGAGGAAATAACTCTTCATTTATTTCTATCCTTCTTTTCTTTATTTCTTCTATATCTTTCTTTGCTTCTTCAATCCCCTCTTGGTTTTTATAACTTTCTGCTAACTGACTAAATTTTATTGCTTCAAATTCATTTTTTATTTTCCATAATAATGAATCATTAATTAATTTTTTTAATTCCTTAGATTCTTTTCTTTCTAAATCTTCAGTTAAATATGGTATACCTTCATATGAATAATTATTTATATTAGAATCTTCGGGATTTAATTTTTCTATATAATTTTCTTTTATTGGTATAGATAAATTTCCTGTTTTTTCATTTATTGAATATAAACATCTAATTAAATGTCTCGATGATATTAATATTGTATCTATTTCAATTATATCATATGGACTAAATTTTTCTATATCATTTACTCCATATTCTTTCAATTCCTCCTCACTAAATTTTAATAATATTATTTTCTTTAATTTCTCTTCTATTTCTTTTGATATATATAATGCTAATGTCCTTGCGAGATCTGGGAATAATTTCCTTGTTTCTTCTTCTACAAAATTATCCTTTTTATATACATTTATCGTTTCAGGAAATATTTCCCATGGAATTGCTATATGAAATCCTTTTCCCCCAGAATATTTTATATATATTGGTTTAATATTCTTTTCTTTTAAATAATCGAAAATAATTCTTGCAGCAACTTTTGATAGATCCAAAGATTTTGCATCTATATCTATTATAAAATCCCATCCTAATCTATATTCATTTAAATCTTTTTTCGATACTTTTTCACTCAAAATATTTATATCAATCCATCTTTCAATTGATATATGAAATGAAATAGCACCTTTTTTAATATAATTTATTATATCATCTTCTGTTTCTATTTTTGATGGTCTATGTCCAAAATTGTTATTTGATAATAAATATCCAACTTCTCTATTTTGTGAAATTTTTACCATATCTTCTAAAATCTCTTTATTATTTTGATAGAATTTAATTAAATTATTTATTACTATACTCATAATAATTTCTTATTGTAAAAAAATAAAAATTACAAAGATTTATAAAAATTTATAAAATCATTCTAATAATGTTTTATGAAGTCCAAATATATGATGTAGTAAGAGTACCGCCAAATGAAATAACAGATAATGTAAATGAAATGATAGAAAAAATATTATTAAATAATTATGTTGGAATGGGTGGAAAAGAATATGGAATAATTGTAACAATAAAATCTATAGATGAAATATCAGAAGGTATAATGGTTTTTGAAGATGGAGGGGTATATTATAAGGTAAAATTTACTGCAATTTCATATTTACCAACTATTTCTGAACTAACATATGGATTTGTATCATCTATAACAGAATTTGGGGCATTTATAAATATAGGACCTATAGATGCATTGGTTCATATTTCCCAAATAATGGATGACGAAGTATCTGTTTCAGGAAGGGAAGCTTTAATTGGAAAAAATAGTAGAAAAGTATTAAAGGTAAATGATATGGTAAAAGCAAGGATAGTTACTGTAAGTTATAAAGGTGTATCAAATGTAAGGATTGCAATGACAATGAAACAACCAGGATTGGGAAAATTAGAATGGCTTGAACAAAAGAAAAAATCCGGTAAATAATGGCATATAAAAAACCAAAAAGAAAAATATGTAGAAATTGTAAAGCAATAATTGATAAAGATGTAGATAGATGTCCGTATTGTGGTTCTACAGATTTATCTGAGGATTACTCTGGATTTATTATGATTGTAGATTCAAATAAATCTGAATTTTCTAAAAAATTGAATTTAAAAGAAGGTAAGTGGGCAATAAGAGTATTATAAGATGGATATAAATAAATTAATAAAAAAATGGGTTTTATATAATAAATATAAGTATGGAAATGTAGATTTAAATTCTGTTGTATCAAAAATAGTATATGAAAATCCAGATTTAAAGAAAAATATAAAAGAAATAATTCCAAAAGTTAAAGAAGAAATAAATAATTTGATTAATATATCTAGAGAAGAAGCTTATAATATATTATTAAAAGAATATCCAGAATTATTGGAAGAAAAGAAGAAGGAAGAAAGAAAAGGATTACCAGCATTAAAGAATGCAATAGAAGGTAAATTTAGAACAAGATTTGCTCCAAATCCTTCAGGATATTTACATATAGGCCATGCAAGGGCAATTATATTGAACTATGAATATGCAAAAATGTATAAAGGAAAATTTATATTAAGGATTGAAGATACAGATCCAAAAGTTAAAAAACCAGATCCGGATGTATATGAATTAATAAAAGAGGATGTTGAATGGTTAATAAATGATAAAGTAGATGAATTTTATATACAATCTGAAAGATTGGATATATATTATAAATATATAAAAGAATTAATTGAAAAAGGATTTGCTTATATAGATCTTTCTCCAAAAGAAATAATATCAAAATATAGAGCAGAAGGAATTCCTACAGAATATAGATTGAAAGAACCTGAATGGCATTTAGAGCAGTTTGAGAAAATGTTAAATGGATATTATGATGAAGAAAAAGCAGTAATAAGGATTAAAACTGATTTAAATCATCCAAATCCATCTGTAAGAGATTGGATTGCATTTAGAATTGTTAACCCAAATAAAAATCCACATCCATATTTATTAAAAAAATATGGAGAGAATTATGTAGAAAGATATTGGTTGTGGCCGACATATAATTTTTCTGTATCTATAGATGATCATTTAATGGGAATAACGCATGTTTTAAGAATGAAGGAACATGAAGTAAATAAATATAAACAAGAGTATATTTATCAATATTTTGGTTGGGAGTTTCCGGAAATAATAAATTATGGAGCATTATTAGTAAAAGATTTACCATTACATAAATCTGAAATAAGGAAATTAATAAAGGAAGGAAAAATATCTGGATGGGATGATCCATTTTTACCAACATTAAGAGGATTAAAAAGAAGAGGAATTGATAGAGAAGCAATAAGAAAATATATTTTAGAAATAGGTCCAAATCCTGTAGATGTAGTTATAGACTGGAATAAGATATATTCATATAATAGAGAAATATATGATAAAAAGGCTAAGAGATTTTTTATAATAAGAAATCCAATAAAAGTTATAATAAATGATTTGTCATTAAATAAAATAATAAAAGTTAAAAATCATCCTGAAGTAGATTTGGGATATAGAGAATTTATAATAAAATCTAATATAATTTATATAGATAGAAATGATATAAATAATAAATATTTAAGATTATTTGAGGGATTCAATATTGAAATAATAGAAAAAAAGGAAGATTATGTTATTGCTAAATATATATCAGATAGTATAGAAGATGCAAGAAAATTGAATGCAAAAATTGTTCAATGGATACCTGAAGAATATAAGATTAATATAAAAATATGGGAAAAAGATGGTATAATAGATGCAATTGCAGAAAAATATGTATTAGAATTAACAAGGGATGGAGAGATAATTCATGGAATAAGATATGGATTCTTTAAAAGAGAAAAGGATTATCTAATATATATGCATAAATAATTTTTAAATGAAATTTATAATATATAAAGATGGTCAGTGAGGAAGAAATAACATCAAAGTATGAAGAGTTTGAAAATCTAAGACAGGCATATTTATTAATAGAAAATAAAAGACAAAAAGTTTTACAAGATTTGGCTGAGACAGAAAATGCATTAAATGAATTATCAAATTTGCCAGATAATAAAAAGGTTTATTATATGATAGGAAATGTATTAATAGAAAAGGACAAAAAAGAATTAATAGATAAGTTAAATGAAGATAAAGAAATATTAAAGGTTGAAGCAGAAAAGTTAAAAAAGCAGTCTGATATATATAAAGAAAAACTAAATTCTTTAACAAAAGAATTAAACGATTTATTAAAGAGATCTAATTTACAATCTAAATAGATAATATCATAAAAGATAATCAAAAATATTAACCAAAGGCATAAAAATGGTAGAAAAATATATATTTATATGGTATCTTTAGGGAACATATTTAAGTCAAAGAAAAAAGAATCTTCTGATCAGTATGTAGAGGTAATACCTACTCAGAAGGCTGAGGAGGTAAAGATTTATGTTAGAGTATTTAGGATAAAGGATCCATCAGAAGTTAAAGCTGTTGTGGATTCATTAAGGGAAAGAAATTATATAGTATTTGTAGATATATCAGGATTAAGTGCAGGTAAGGATCTTGTAGAAGTAAAGAGGGTTGTATCTAGAATAAAATCTGTTGTAGATGCAATTGGTGGGGATATAGCCGCTGTAAGTAAAGATTGGATTATTGCTACACCTCCATATGTAAGGATTTGGAGAGGGCATCAAATGTCTTCTGTTGAAGAAGTAAAACAAGAAAGTTAGCAATCTTAATATATTTTTGATAATCCCTTTTCATCTTCTACTATTATAGTTAATTCCTTTTTATTATTTAATACATCTTCTATATAATTTATTTTTTCTATTATTTTATTATATTTTTCTTTATCATCAGAATATAATATCTTAAAGCTTTCTAAATTATTTTTTACATTCATTAAAAAATCATCTATTGCTCTAATTTCAAATTTTGATTCAATACCTGGATTTATCTCTATTTCGATTTCTTTTAATATTATTTTTGCATAAGGAGATTTTAAAAGTAATTTTCTTGCCTTTTCTATATTATCTATTTTGTATTCTATTTTTATATAACCTCTATCTTCTAATGGTATTATTTCAAATGTTCTATAATTGCAAGAATTACATTTAAATATATAAAGTAATGATTTACCTATTTCTGGAAAATTGTATTCAATTGTTTTTATTTCAATATCCTTTGAATTACAAACTGGACAAGAATCTGTTAAGATTATCATATATCTTTAACAATCTAAATATTAAGTTTATTTGAGCTCTTGCTTTTGATATATCTTTTTTATTAATTATTATACTATTATTTTCAATTTTTATTCCTTCTTGAGATTCTAAAAATTTTAATATATCTATTAGATCTTTATCTTCAATATTAATTATTATTTTCATACAGCTTTTATTTTTTTAATTGTATTTGGTCTTAATTTTACCAATATTTTTGATCCACAATATATACATTTAACCTTCTTTAATGCAGTTTCTCCATCTATTATTCTTTTACAATTTATACAAATATACTGTGTCATTGTATACTATAAGCTTTTCCAGTAAATTTTTTGCCACAATGTGTACAATACCAAATTCCATAAGATAATCTCTTTACTGATATATTATTACAGAAAGGACATTTTAATTTTTTATTTCTATATTTCTTTTCAATTTCAACTAAATTTTCCTTTATTCCTTTTCCATATCTAGAACCAAATCTTGCGACAGGACCTAATAATTTAGTATGACTCATAATTTACATATATTTTAAAAATGTTTTATAAATATTGCATATTATGGTATCTGTAAAAGATGTGAATGGTCAAATACTTGTAGAAAGATTAGCTAAATATTTATTCGAAAATTATAAAGATATAATAAAACCACCAACCTGGGCATTTTTTATTAAAACAGGACCAGATAAAGAGAGGAATCCAGATTTTCCAGCGGATGTAGATTATAATGGAGGACCTGGATGGTGGTATTATAGAGTAGCATCAATTTTAAGAAAGGTATACTTATATGGACCAATTGGTATTTCTAGATTAAGAAGAAAATACTCTGGATTAAGAAAAAGGGGAATGGAACCTGGAAAGGTTGTAAAGGGATATGGAAAATTAATAAGAGAGATATTGCATCAATTGGAAAATGCAGGATTGGTTATGAAAGTAAATGAAGGAAAGAAAAAAGGAAGAATTGTAACAAATAATGGAAGAAGTTTATTAGATAAATTAGCTAATGAAATATATAAAGAATTAAATAATGAAAATAAGAATTTAATTGATTATATAAAATCTGTTTCATGAGAGGTATAAGTTTATGGATTGAATTTTTAATATATACTGCATTTGCCCTCTCTATATTATCTTTTGTATTATATTTTGCTCATTTAACAGTTCAAAACCAACAGGATGAATTAAACTTAAAATATATTGTAAAATTATTGACAAATTTAAATTATCAAATAGAAACAATTGGATCTTGTTATTCATGTAATTATAAAGCTTATGATAATTTACCATCAAAAACAATTATATATATTTATCCAGGAGAAATAATGTGTATATATTATTCTACTATAAATTATTCTTTACAAGTTCCTCCATATATAAATTTAAATATAACAAAATTATCTGCATATGATTATGAATATAATTTTACTCTTAATACAATTCCATTTAATATAATAAATGGTTCTAATCTTACAATTACAAATAATTTATGTTTATTATTAAATAAAAATCAATCTGGTTTATATATTAGTTTATGTTAGATACAAAAGAAATTAGCATAATAACTATTAGAGTTATTTACATTATAACAAAAACAAATCCAATTTGGTGGATTATATAAAATAAAGTTTTCATTACAATATTTTAATATACTTTGATTTACAAAAAAATATCCATTAAAATAATAACAACAATTTATATTATTTCCAGTACATTTTGGAATTGATAAATTATATGAAGATATACAAATGAAAGAAAAATTATAATTAATATATTTTGTATAATTCTGAAAATATATTGTATAATTTGATATATAATTATATCCAAAATTTTGATATATGTATATTATTTGGTCCTCGAAATTTTTTCCCATCAAATTTGGATTAATATTCTTTATTGGAGAAAGATTATAATATGTAATAAAAGATAAAATAATAATAATTGCAATTGTTGCTAATAATATATATTGTGATTTCATCCAAATATAATTAATATATATGGATTAAAATAATTTTGGCCTGCATATAAATATTCAAATATTGGTTCATAATTTTCTATATATGTCGAATTTACTTGTTTTCCAAAATAGCATATTGTAATATTATTATTTGTTAGATTTATTATTTCATATATATATAAATTATTATTGCATGAAGAGTTTAGATAAATTAAGTTATTTGGATCAAAATTATAAATATTGTAATTGTTAGATTTACCGTAATAAGTATATAAAAAGAAAAATGTTAATAATATTATCGAAAATGCCAATTCTACTAATATTATCCAGCTTCTCATTTTATATATATTGTTAATTGATCTTTATATAATGTGTTTACTATTGTTGTATTTAGTACATACACACTGAAACTTTCTGAATATGTATAATTATTTACAATATTTCCTTGATATATTGTTCCATTAAATATTGTTATATTTATATTATTAAAATAAAAATATGCATTTTGATAATTTTCAGATAAATTAATTAAATTATTTAAGTTTATTATATTTATTGGTTTAATATAATTTATTTCAATATATGGAATTTGAGTAGAAAATGCTAAATATAATGCTGTTTGTTTATCTAGATTTGGATTTGAATATAGATAAAAATAATAATTTAGAAGATAATAATTATTATTTAATGTTGAATTTAAGAAATAAAGATTATTATAATTGTCATATGAGGAAATATAAGAAATGCTTATTATAGGATTATAATTTGTATATAATATAGAATTTTGGTATCTTGAACAACTGCTAGCTTGTATATATCTTCTCAATATTATACCATTCCCATATTCATAATAAAGATATTCGTTATATAAATTGTTTAGATTGAATATTTTATTATAAATATTTGTTGAGTCTAAAATAAAACCATAATTAGGTTGTGAAGTATTCCAAAATATCATATTATTTGAATTATAATATTTTTCTGTATTAAATATATACCAAAAAGTATTAGAAAATATTATATCCTTTATTGATAGATTTGTGTAATTATATAGATATAATAAAGCTAGTGAATCATTATAAACATAAGAAGTTAAATTATAAGGCTCGTATTCAGAAGTATAAAGTGAAAATCCAATTATCAAATATAAAGAACATACATTTAAAAAAGTTGTTGGAACAGAATAATAGCTATTACCATAGGCATTTATTAGATAAGAAAAATATGCTAAATTATTATTATGTATTGCGAAGTTATCAATAGAATTCAATAATGAGATTTCTCCGCTATATAAATCATTATAATGAGAAAAATCATAAGTTAAATTTGGGCCTATAATAAATTTATAATTATTAGTTAAATTTGGTTGATAAATTATTTTTATATTTGGTATTACATTATATGGGATTAAATTTATATAATATGCAATAATATTTTGACCAGATATTTGTAACTTAGCTTTGTCATTGCCATTATAGCAATAATAAACATATAAAGAATTTGAATTTCCAGTAGATGATAGATTTATTTTACAATTATCTCCCAATTGTATATAAGCATTATAATAACCAATATTTTGAATATTAAATAATATTAAATAATTGCCTTTGGAAATGCTATTTTTACAAGTAATTTTAAAGTTATTATATTGCGTACTGTAAATATCATCTCCAGGATTCATATATGTAATATTTATAGGAGTATTATTTATCCAATATTGACTAAATTGTTGATAATTTTGATAACTAAAATTATCATATACTGGAAATATTTCTTTTCCATCAACAGAATAATTATTTGTTCCATTTATTGGAGAAATATTTAATATTACATAACTATTTGAAGATATATTTAAATCAACCCAGATTCCATAGGCATTATTATTAAAACTATTACAATTTAAATTATTGTTTAAATAACAAAAATAAAAGTTATTTCCATTCAAATCCTTTACAGATAGATTAGAACCGTTCTGTAACCAATAAAAAATATCAGTAGAAGTTACAAATACAGGATAATTAATTAAATTTTGGCTTGAAGGGTTTGAAACATTTATCAAAACATATTGTGGTTGATTATTGTTTATATTAAAATTTAGAAAGTTTGCATAAAAAAATATACCAACATTTGGATCTAAATATGTATTATTTGTATTATTTAATACTCCAGAATAATTTGTTAAAAAAGATATATTTAATGGATAATATATTGGAAATGATGTACAAAAATCGTTATATGCATTTTTATTAATTAAATTATTATATATTGGAGAATTTTGTAAACATTGATAATACATAGATAATGGTATTGAAACATTTAATGATAATAAATAATATTTAGTTTCAATTGAATTCAATATATTGTTTATATAGGTATTATAATAACTTATTTGATTATAATTATTAATACTATTTATTATATATCCTTTATACATTGCTAAATAAAATGTTAAAAATGAAATAAAAATTACTATTGCAATTACACCTTCTATTTCTTTTATTATCCCTCTAACCATAATCTCTTTCTAATTAATGTAGGATCTGCACCTCCGTGCCAAGAAACCCTTGGTTTTACTTGAACAGGATATATTTTTTCAGATTTATCATCTAAAATTAAAGCAGCACCCTTTCTCTTTGGTAAATTATCATTCATATATATATCAATATCCTGTGCAGTAAAATTTTTCATTATTTCATTTAAAGATTTTAGATCTCTTTCTGCAGTTACTCTATGTGATATAACTATATCGCTTTGAGTAATTACGTCTGTATGCATTTTACCAGGTTGCTGCGTTGCTAATACTAATGTTATACCAGGTTGTCTTCCTTCTCTTATTATTTGTATTAATGGTTCTGTTGCTGGTGTAATTGAATCATTTGGAATTGCCTCATGTGCCTCATCAATTGCGATCCATATTAATGGAAATTCTCTTGTACCCAATTCTTTTGAAATATATATTTCTTCCAATTCTTCTACCTTTCTGTATATTAATCTTTGATAAAATATTTTCTTAGATATTAATCCAATTACCAGATTTTTTATTGACCATCCCCCAGTTATTGTAGTATATAATGATATATCTAATATATTTATATAACCTGGTTTTGTTAAGTTTCTTATACTTTCTGCTTTTTCAGAAAATAATCCCCAACTATCTGCATTTTCAAAATATGTAGTTATAGCATTTTTCATATTACTATCTATATCTAATTTTTCTGTATAACTTATTATATCCTGTATAGAATATCCATTATTATTTTCCTTCATCCTTTTTATAATTTTTTGTATATATAATGCAATATTTGATGTTGGATCCAAATTAAATGTTAAAACCCATTCAATTCCAGATAGATCTGATGGATTTAATTGAAATACGTCATCTATAGGAATATTTATTTTCCTATATTCATCTAACAAACCTTTAGGAACTAGTATTCTACAATTTTTTATTGATTTGGGTTTTAAACCCCATTTTTCTAATAATTCAGCATCTCTATAATTTGGAAATTTCATTGTCCAAAATATTCCCATTGTATCAAATATTAGTCCAGAGAAATTATTTAATAGATCTTTTTCAAGATCTGATAGACTTTCAAATATTGAAGCTAATGTATAACTTTTTCCTTGTCCTCTTTTTCCAGCAATTAATATTAAATGTGGAAGATTTACATCTAAATAAACTGTATTTGCTAAAGACAAAGCATTTTCCATTTTTATATATTCTTTACCTATGAAAATTGAACCTTTTAATCCATATTTTTCTAAATCATCTAATGATCTTCCCACAATAATATCCATAAATTTTATGTAAATTTTTATAATTAATAAATTAATAATGCAAAGTAAATATACAGCTTTATTAATTGGTAGATTTCAGCCATTTCATATTGGTCATTTGAATGGTTTATGGAAAATTCTAGAAAAATATGATGTAAATAATATAAAAATCATTGTTGTCAGAAATGAAAATTCTAGATTAGATAGTAATCCAATACCATTAGATGTCACAATAGATAATATATTAAAAGGTTTAGAGATGATATATGGAGAAAAATATAATATTGAAGTATATGGTATTTACTATAAAAATTTAATTGATCTTTTTGTTAAAATTGGAAATATTCTTAATGATAATAAATGTAAATCAGATTATGTGATAACTACTAGTGATATAAATCGTTTGATAATGTTTAAAATAGCTGGAATATTTTATAAAATAATTTATGATATAGATCTTAAGACTATTTATAGTCCTAGAATCATTAGTGGAAAAGAAATTAGGGAAAATCTAAGAAATGGAAATATAAAATATGTTAAATATATAGTTTATCCAGAAAAAGAAATGATAAATTATATTATGCACCCGCCGGGATTTGAACCCGGGCCGCGGGCTTGGAAGGCCCGCATCCTGCCACTAGACGACGGGTGCAATATATATTCTTAATAAGTTTAATATTATTAAACTTTGTAATTCTATTAATTAAATATTTCAAGTAAAAATAATGAATATTTTTGATTTGTTCATGAATATTATAATGAAAATATAACTTTGTAATTAAAATTATTTATATTTTTAAAGCATATTAAATATGATTAGTTATGGATAATATTCCAAAACATGTGGCAGTTATACCAGATGGTAATAGAAGGTATGCTAAAAAATATAATTTATCTATCTATGAAGCATACAAAATTGGTTCTGATAAAGCTGTAGAATTTTTAAATTGGTGCATAGAATTTGGTATAAAAGTTGCTACAATTTTTATTATTTCATATGACAATTTCATAAAAAGACCAAAGGAAGAAGTAGATCCTATACTAGAATTATTAAGAGAAAAATTAAAAATGATAAGAGAAGATAAAAGGATTATTGAAAATGGGGTTAAAATAAAGATAATTGGTAGGACATATCTCTTACCAGATGATATTCAGAAGGAAATAAAATTAGTAGAAGATTTTACAAAAAATAATTCTAAATATTATTTAAATTTAGCAGTTATATATGGTAGCAGACAAGAAATAATTGATGGTATTAAAAAATTATTTGAAGATTTTAAAAAGGGTATTATCGATATTAATAATTTGGATGAATTATTATTTATGAAATATTTATATTTTGATGATGAAATTCTGCATCCTGAGCCAGATTTAATAATAAGGACAAGTGGAGAACATAGAATAAGTAATTATCTATTATATCAGGCTGCATATTCTGAATTATATTTTATAGATAAATATTGGCCAGAGATTACAAAAGAAGATTTCATAAATGCAATTGAATGGTATAAGAAAAGAGAAAGAAGATTTGGAAAATAATGGACCCGCCGGGATTTGAACCCGGGACCTCCGGCTAGCCAGGCCGACATCCTACGACTAGACTACGGGCCCTATAAATTTTAAATATTATACATATCAATATATACTTTATTTTCATTGATTTTTTTATAAATATTTTTTAATAATGTAGTTTTTCTAGCTTGTCTAGGTCCCCTTATTCCAATTATTTCCTTTCTTCTGATAAACTTATTTATTTTTTCTTCTATTTCTCTATTTATGTATGTCATAATAACTCTATTATTTTATTAAACATAGTTTAAAATATTAAATATTTTTTAATTATGAAAATAATTATAATTTATGGTTTATGGATATATGGGGAAAGTTTTAAGAGTGAATTTAACTGAAGAAAAAATTTCTATAGAACCTTTACCTTCAGAAGATATATTAAGAAAATGGTTGGGGGGAAGGGGAATTGGTACATATTATATAATAAAGGAAGTACCGCCAAATGTAGATCCTTTAAGTCCTGAAAACAAATTAATTATTGCTACAGGACCCGCAACTGGAATTGCTGGAATTCCAACTGCCGGAAGATGGTCTATCGTTACAAAATCTCCAATAACAAATACAATTTATGAAGGAAATGCTGGAGGAAAATTTGGTGCGGAATTAAAATTTTCAGGTTTTGATTTTATAATAATTGAGGGAAAAGCAAATAGACCAGTATATTTATGGATATATAATGGAAAAGTAGAAATAAGGGATGCAAAAAATTTATGGGGAAAAACAGTTTATCAAACTGTAGATTTAATTAGGGAAGAACTATCATCAATTGTAGGAAAAGATGATTCAAAAAATATCAAAGTAATTAGTATAGGACCTGCAGGTGAAAAATTAGTTAAAATAGCTGCTGTAATGGAAGATAAGGGAAAAGGTGCAGTTGGAAGAGGCGGAATTGCAGCAGTATTTGGAAGTAAGAATTTAAAGGCAATTGCTGTAAGGGGAAATTTAAAACCCCAAATTGCAAATCAAGAAAAATTTAGAGAAGTTATTTTGAAATCTTCACAACTTATAAGAAATTCTCCTATTACTTCTGAAATATTACCAAAATATGGAACTGCAGGATTTTTAGCAAAAGCCTTAGGAGAAAAAGGTATGATACCTGTAAAGAATTATCAAACAAATGTATTTTCAGATTTTAATAAATTATCTGGAGAAACTATTGTAAAAGAATATTTAGACCAGGAAAAAACAAGAGAATCAATATGTTGGGGATGTCCAATAGGATGTAAAAAATATACAAAGGTTGATAAACCATCATTTAGTACAGAAGGGGAGGGTCCTGAATATATGGGTGTATGGGGATTTGGATATAATCTAAATAATGATAATTTACCTTCTGTTTTAAGGGCTTATCATTTATGTAATGAATTAGGTTTAGACATTATTGGAACAGGTCATGTTATTGGAACATTTATTGAATTGGTTGAAAAAGGAAAAATACCAAAAGAAAAATTGGAAGGATTAAAGGTTAATTGGGGAGATCCAGAATTAATTATTGAATTAATATATAGAATTGCAAATAGAATCGGAATTGGAGATGATTTATCAGAAGGTACAAGGGAATTTGCAAAGAAATATAATTCAGAAGAATATGCAATGATAAATAAAAGGGGAATGCCTTTGTTTGGTTTTGATCCAAGAGGAGCACAAGGCTATGGATTATGGTATGCAACAAGTAATACAGGCGATTATGATCAATTAGGATTATTTAAAGAAGTTACAGAACCAACATATTTAGGAAATAATAATATTAATAGATTTGAAACAAAAGGAAAAGGAGAATTAATAAAAAAGGAACAAGATTTGGCTGCAGTAATTGATAGTATGATTGTATGTAGATTTTCAAGATATGCATTAAATGAAGAAATATACGCTGAACAATTATCTTCAATTACTGGATGGGATATAAATCCTCAAGAGTTATTAAAAATTGGAGAAAGGATATGGAATGCCGAAAGGGTATATAACATTTTAGTATTTGGAGATAATTTAGAATATGATAATTTACCAAAAAGATTTTTAGAAGAACCATTTAAAGAAGGACCTTCTGCAGGTTATGTAGTAAAAATTAGTGAAATGTTACCTGAATATTATAAAGTAAGAGGTTGGGTAAATGGAAGACCCACAAGAGAAAAGTTAGAAGAATTAGATTTAAAATGGTTAGCAGATATTTTGGATGAAAAACATTTATTACCTTAATTTTTAAAAATTAAAAATAAATAAAAACTCTAAATTTTTATGCTTGTAATTTATCTCCCGTTTTCTTTACTGATCCTTCCCTCATTAATCTCGATACCAATGCTTTTATAACCCTAACTCTTGTCCTTGGTCTTTTAGATTTTACTGCTTTTATTAATTCATCAACGGTTTTTGGAGTTTTTAACAATTCTAATAAAAGCTCTTTTAGTGTTTTTCTTCTTCTAGCTGCCATATATTAATATTGTTTAAATTAATTTATAAATTTATATTGATAATTTTAAAAAATATTTTATTTTATGTTTCTAAAATATTTTATATTATGGATACTAAAATAAAAGAATTAATAAATAAATCTAATATATTGCTTGAAATATTGGACGCTAGGTTTCCAAAACTATGTAGAATAAAATATATAGAAAAATATATAAAAAATAAAAATAAAGACCTAATATTAGTTTTAAATAAATCTGATTTAGTAAGTGAAGATTTTCTAAAAAAAGTAGTAGAAGAATTTAGCAAAGAACATATAACAGTATATATGTCAGCAATATATAGAAAAGGAAGTAGAAAATTAAGAGAAGCAATAAAAAAAGTTGGAAAAAAATATGAAAAGGCATATATTGGGGTATTTGGATATCCAAATACTGGAAAATCTTCAATAATAAATATATTGGTTGGAAGAAGAAGTGCTGGTACTTCTCCAAAACCAGGATTTACAAAACATTTACAAATAATTAAACTATCTAGAAAATATTATTTAATAGATTCTCCAGGTATTGTTGAAACAAAAAATAAATATTTATTATCAATTTTGGGAGCATATGATGTAGATAAATTAGAATATCCAGAAAAGGCAGTCTTATATTTATATAAAAAGATAGGTAAAAAACCATTTGAAGAATATTATAATATAAATATAGAAAATATAAAAGATTTATTTATTAAATTAAGGGAGAAGTATAATATAAAAAAAGATTCTGATTGGATAAAGAGGGTTTCAAAGATTATATTATATGATTGGCAAAAAGGAAAAATAAAAGCTTTTTTTCTTTAACCGCGGTTTCACCAGCTTCATACTCGGAATCCCTCATTGATCAGGAGGTGCGATAATTATTATATACTTTTTTAAATTATAAAATTATATATGAAGAAATCGATGTCGACTGAAAGATGATGAAAAGAGGGTATTCAGATTATAAAAATTCAGATATAATTATTGGCAATATAATTGTTATATCACCCCATATATTTACATGTTTTGCATTTTTTCTAATTTTTTTCCAAGTTATTGCTTCTTTTGTTTTTGCTCCAGATAAACTTCCATCTAACTCATTTGCAGAACTAATATATACTGCATATTCTAATCCTCCAGAAAATTGAGCCCACCATATTGTATGATGTTTTGATATTCCCCCTCCTAAAATTAAAGCTCCAACCTTCTTTTCTCCAAAGAATTTTGATGCTAAAAATTTTTCATCTTCCCATACAGATACTTGTATTTCTGGATAATCATATTCTTTCATTAATATTTGTGTTCCAACTGCACCATCTGTAATTCCAGGTACAATTATTGGTATATTATTTTTATATGACCAATATATTATACTTTCTTCCTTTTTATCAAATTTTTCTAATCTTTTTCCAATTTCAAATATTAATTCATGAGTAGATATTAAATTCTTATTTTTATTTTTTAATTCTTTAAATATATCATCTAAAATTGGTCTTAATGTGTTTTCGATTGCTATACCATAATTTTCTTCTGGTATATAAATATTTCCTAATCTTAATATTCCTTCTTCCCTTAATTTTATATCATCAGAATCAAAATATCCTAAATAATAATCTTTCGTTAGTCTTGCAATATCATGATCTAATGTTCCAGCTGTTGTAATAATCATATCAAATAATTTATTTTTAATAATATCCTTAATTATACCTCTTATTCCAGTTGCAATAATATCTGCAGGAAAACTTAATACTTTAATTGTATTTTTATCATTTAGCATTTCTTTTAATATTTCATATCCTCTATATAATTCTTGTGCTTGAAATCCTCCTATATATTTAAATTGCTCTATTAAATCTCTTATTTTCATATCTTTATTTATTTTTAAATCTCTTACCGAATCCATTTATAAAATTTAAATAAAAAATTTTTAAAATGGATTATATAACAATAGATGAGTTTTCAAAAGTAAAATTGGTTGTTGGAAAGGTTATAGATGTGCAGGATCATCCAAATGCGGATAGATTATATATATTAAAGGTTGATTTAGGAAATGAAGTAAGACAAATTGTGTCTGGAATAAAACAATGGTATAAAAAAGAAGAATTATTAAATAAGAAAATAATAATTGTTTATAACTTACAACCAAAAAGTTTTAGAGGAGTAGAATCCCAGGGAATGCTTTTAGCTGCAGAGGATGGAAATGGTAATTTATCATTGTTAACTATTGATAGAGATATAAAAGAAGGATCTTACGTTCATTAAAAATTTAATCTTTATTAAAGTTAAAGGATTCATAAGAGCTTTTTTCATTTATTTCTCCAGCAATATTTGTTAAAAACATTTTTTTAACTTCTTCATAATTTTCTGTATGTCCTAGAACATACATTAATTTTACATATGCAGTTTCAGGATGCATATCTTCTGCATATATAACTCCTAAATTATATAATAATCTTGCATTGCTATATACAAAAGGATTTGTTCTTCCAAATATTGTTTGAGATGTCATAACAAATATTGTACCTTTTTCTATTCCATATTTTATATTTTCGATCCATGAATATTTTTTATCTATTGGATTTATTGGTACATGCCCAAAACCAGTTCCCTCTATTACAATTCCTTTGTAATTTTTATCTACATAATATTTTATTATATCTGGATCTGAACCAGGATATGTTTTTATCAATGCAACTCTTTTACATATTTTATCATCTAAATAAGGATTATTATTATTTCTTTTTCTATAATTATTATCGATTATTTCAATCTTTTTATTATATGGAAATATCTTTGCTAATGGTAAAGAATTTATTGATTGAAATGCATCTCTTCTTTCTGTATGCATTTTTCTAACCTTTGTTCCTCTATGTGCATAGGAAAAAATATCAGAACTACTTCCATGCATTACAACTGCTATTTCTGCTATATCGGAATTATCATAAAGTGCAGAGGATAATAAATTAAAAAATGCATCTGATGATGGTCTATCAGAAGATCTCTGAGATCCAGTAATTGAAACTGGTTTATTTAAATGTTTTACGATAAAAGATAATGCTGCAGATGTATAGTGCATTGTATCAGTTCCATGTAATATTGTTACACCATTTACATCATCATTTAATAACTTTATTAATATTTTTCCAATTTCTATCCAATTATCCGGTAGCATATCTTCTGAAGCAATTGAAAATGGAATTTCTATATTTTTAATTTCAACGTAATCTAATAGATCTGGTGCAAGATCAATTAATTCTTCGGGTTTAGTTAACATATGGACTCCGCCGGTTCTATAATCTATTTTTGATAGTATTGTTCCACCAGTAGCCAATATTGATATTTTATTATTTTTATTTTCTAACTTTTTATATTCTTTATTTTCATATTTCGATTCTATTTCTTCTTTATTTAATTCTAGAATATCGTCATTCTTTATTCCAATATTATAACCGTTTTTTAATTTTATTATTATAAATTCTGATGTTTCGTTTGTTAAATAACCTTCAAATACTTTATTATCTTTTGTTTTTATTCTTGCATATTTCATAAAAGATTTTATATAAAAAAATATTTTAACTTTTCTTTATAAAAATAATATTCGAAAAACTATCCTAGTGGATAAATATAGTTGGTTCCATTTATATTACATATAATGTTTGTTGAATTATAATAGCAATTTACATATGTTTGATTTATACTATTCAAATAACATTGAGAAAAATTATAAACTTGTCCTAAAAATGCATAGTTCATCATATTTTGTGCGCAATCCGCGTATGCTATAATATTTGAATCCATACGAATAATATTTGTTGATAAATATTGAGTAGTAGCTACTATCGATGCTGCTATGATTAATGCTGGTAATATAAACATTGGTAAAGTTGATTCTAACTTCATAATAATAATAGTAATAGTAATTTTTATAAACCTTATATTTTTCATTTATCTTATAAATTATTTAATAGTAATGGTCTAAACAATATTTAAAAAGCTATCTATTAATGATTATCTTAACATGATTTTTTTACTATTCAGAAAAATTTGTTAGATGTTTATATAATTTATATATTCTATTATTTTATGTTAAAAGCTATCTTAAATTTATGAAAATTTACTAAGATCTTCAAAAGACATCGTTCTTTTATAGAAATATTTTTAATATGCGAAATGCCATAACTATAAATGGCAGAAGTTAATAATAAAATAGAAGATGAAATAATAGGAGTATCGCCAGGGGAGGAGTTTAAATTGTTGCCAACAATAAAAATAATAGGTGTAGGTGGGGCTGGAAGCAATATGGCAGATTGGTTATATAGAATGAATATAAAAGGTGCAGAAGTAATTGCAGCAAATACAGATTATGCTCATTTAAAGATAGTTAAAGCTCATAAAAAAGTTCTACTAGGTAAAGAAGTTACAAGAGGATTAGGTGCTGGAGGATTACCATCAAAAGGAATGGATGCTGCAAGATCTTCGCAATCAGATATAAGGAAATTATTAGAAGGTGCAGATATGGTTTGGATATTATTAGGTCTAGGTGGAGGAACTGGTACAGGAGGAGCACCAGTTATTGCACAAATAGCAAAAGAAGCCGGAGTACCACTTGTAGTAGCAGTTGCAACATTACCTTTCTATAATGAAGGTGTGGTAAGAAGAGAAAAAGCAGAAGAAGGTCTAGCGCAATTAAGAAAATATGCAGACAATGTTATATTAATTGATAACAACAAAATATTACAATATGCTGGTAATTTACCATTTACACAAGCATTTGGATATGCAAACAACTTAATAGGACAAATGATAAAAGGTTTGGTAGAAACATTTGATAAAGCTTCATATATTAACTTAGATTTCGCAGATGTAAAAACAGTATTGGGTGTAGGTGGAGCTTCAATAGTAGGTATTGGAATTGCAGATGACGAAAAGAGAGCAGTAACTGCTGCAAAAAGAGCATTAGAATTACCATTATTAGATGTTGATTATAATGGTGCAGCTGGTGCATTAGTACATGTTGAAGGTGGAGCAGATATGACATTGAATGAAATAAATGAAGCAATGGAATATGTAAAACAACATCTTGGAGAAGATGCATTAACAATAATGGGTGCAAGGCAATCTGAAGAAATGAGAGGAAAGATAAAGGTTACAGTAATTATATCAGGAGTCAAGAGTCCATATATATTGGGAAAATGGAAGGAAGAATGGGAATCTGGAGAATTAACAAAGGTAAGAAAAGATGTAAATCTAGGTATTGATGTACTACAATAGACTTTTTTAATTTAATTTTATATATTTTTTATGGAGTTTGCGAAGCTTGCTGAGGTATTTAGGAAATTAGAATCTGTTTCTGAAAAAAATCAAAAAACAGAAATATTAGCTAGATTTATTAAGGAAATAGATAAAGATTCTTTAAAAGAGACGTTTATGTTATTACAGGGGATGATTTTTTATCCTTGGGAAGATAAGGATATAGGAATAGCTGAAAAATTTACTATTAGAGCTTTATCTTTGTCTACAGGTTATGATAAGGATTATATTGAAAGTTTATTTGTAAAAACAGGAGATCTTGGGGTAGTTGCAGAAAAATTAGTAGCGGAAAGAAAACAAAAATCTATATTTACAAAGAAATTAACTGTAAAGGATGTATACAATACTTTTAGAACAATAGGAGAATTGGAAGGAGAAGGAGCACAAGATAAAAAGATTAGATATTTGGCCAATTTATTTATATCATCATCACCAATAGAAGCAAAATATATTGCAAGATTAACATTAGAGGATTTGAAAATAGGTGTTGGAGAAGGAATTATAATAGATTCTATAGCTATGGCTTTTGGTTTACCATCAGAAAATGTAGAAATTGCATATTCAATTTTGAATGATTTTGGTGAATTGGTAAAGCAAATTTTAGAAAAGGGAAAAGATATTGTATTTAAATTAGAACCAATATTGGGAAATCCAATTAGAGTAATGTTAGCAATAAAGGCAGAAAGTGCTAAAGAGGCTTTAGATGTTGTTGGAAGACCTGCACAGGTTGAATATAAATATGATGGATTTAGAGTTCAAATACATAAAAAAGGCGATCAAATATCTTTATGGACAAGAAGATTAGAAAATGTAACAAAGCAATTTCCTGATGTAATAGAATATATTAAAGAATGTTTTCCAAAAGATAAAGATTTTTTAGTAGAAGGAGAAATTGTTGGATATGATAAAGAAAATAAAAAATATTTGCCATTTCAGAGAATTTCAAGAAGAATCAAAAGAAAATATGATATAGAAAAGATGGTTAAAGAAATACCTGTTGTTGTTAGAGTTTTTGATATAATTTATTATGATGGAAAATCTTTAATAAATACATCATTTAAAGAAAGAAGAAAGATATTAGAATCAATAGTAAAGCAAGATATGAATAAAATATCTTTATCAGAAAGTATAATAACATCTTCAGATGAAGAAGCTCAAAAGTTTTTTGAAGAAGCAATTAATAATGGTTTAGAAGGTGTTATGTTTAAAAAATTAGATGCACCATATCATCCTGGAAGAAGAGTTGGTTATATGGTTAAATTAAAACCCGTAAAAGAATCTTTAGATGTTGTAATAGTTGGTGCTGAATGGGGGGAGGGAAAGAGGAGCGGATGGTTAACATCCTTTGTAATTGCTGTTAGGGATGAAAAAACAGGAAAATTATTAGAAGTTGGGGAAGTAGGAAGTGGATTTAAAGAGAAAAAAGAAAGTCCAGATGATGTAACATTCGAAGAAATGACGGAAATGTTAAAGGATTATATAGAAGAACAAAATGGAAAATATGTAAAAGTTAAACCAAAAATTGTAATAGAGGTATTGTATGATGAAATAGAGAAAAGTCCTAAATATTCTTCAGGTTATGCACTAAGGTTTCCCAGGTTTATTAGACTTAGACCCGATAAATCTGTTGAGGATGCTGATACCATTGATAGGTTGGTAGAACTATATAAAAGCCAAAAAAAGTAATTCTATTTTTAAGCTTTTTATTATATAGATAAATTATGGTTATAAGTGAGGAGTTGGTGGAGAAGATAAAGTCATCTTTTAATTTGAATACTTATGAAGCTAGGATATGGTTGGCCCTATTAATGAAGGGTGTTGCAACTGCTGGAGAATTGGCAGATATTGCAGATATACCAAGGTCAAGAGCATATGATGTTTTAGAATCATTAGAAAAGAAAGGATTTGTAATCATGAAACTTGGTAAACCAATAAAATATCTTGCTGTTCCACCTACAGAAGTTGTTGAAAGAGTAAAAAGAAAATATGAAGAAACAATGACAAGAAAAATTAATGAATTGGAAAAAGTAAAGACTTCTGACTTAATAAGAGAATTAGATGCATTACATAAATCTGGTGCTGGATCAATAGATGTTTCTGAAAAATCTGGAGCAATAAGGGGACAGCAAAATATAATAAGTCATTTAGAATCAATGCTAAAAGAAGCTGAAAAGCATGTAAATATTGTTACAACTCAATTAACATTTGTTAGAGATGCAATTGCATTAAAGCCAATATTTTATGAATTAAAAGAAAGACAAATACCAGTTAGAATTATAACACCAATAGATGAGGGAAATGCAAAATATGTTCAAGAATTGATGAGTGTAGTTGAAATATATGATGCTGGAGATTATAGAGGAAGAATTGTTACAATCGATTCTGAAGAAATATTAATGATGTTATTTGATGAAAAAGAAGTTCCATCTTCAATGGATGTTGCTGTTTGGTTGTATGCACCGGCATTAGCAAAATTCATAGATGAAATGATTGAAGTATTACTACCAAAATTAAAACCAGCACAAAAAAGTTTAGTTGAAAAGAAATTAATAATATAGATTATATTTTTTCAAATACTTTCTTGAAGTAGTCTGTTATACTTTTTATATTTTTAAATAAAGGATAGAATTGTGGTTTATATAATTTATTTCCCCATTTTTCAAAGAATATTATATCATATAAGTTTGGTCTAACAGATTCTTTTGGTTTTTCATTTGGATATCCCATTGCAATTATAATATGTATATTTTTATCTTTTGGTATTTCTAATAGATTTTTTATACTTTCTTCGTCAAAAGAACCTATCCAGCATGTTCCAATATTTTTATCAGTAGCAGCTAATAATATATTTTCTGCTATTGCTGCAGTATCCTGTATTGCAAATATTTGTCCCTTTTCTCCATATAATGATTTTAATTTATTATCATCAGATATAATAATTATTAATGTATTTGCATCTTTTATAAAATCTTGACCTGCGAATTCGGAAATTTTTCCTATTTTTTCAGGATCTTTTACAATGATAAAATAATAATGTGATATATTTCCAGCTATTGGTGCTAATATTCCTAAAGATAATATTTCTAATATATCTTCATATGGAATATCTTCATCTAAATATTTCCTTATACTTCTTCTATTTCTTATAGCATCTTTTAATTCCATAATATTTCTTTATTTTTTGTTTTATAAAAGATTTTATTTTTTATATGAAAATGAAGAAAATATTATAAAGAGCAAAAGCATTGAAAATTCATAATAACTATTTATAACATTTAATAATGATAGAAATATTATTATAGAGATCTGTAATGCAATAATAAAGATCCTATAATTTTTTCTATAAATTAATAGATAAATAAAAATAAATATTATTATATAATAATTGAAATAAATGAGAGAAATTAATAATATCAATGAAACAATTTGTATCTTCTTATAATATTTCTCAATATCGTCTTCTATATATTTTCTTGTATATGTAGATATTATTAAGGCAAATGATAATATTAAAAATATTAATATTTGACTTGTTGATGGAATTATGTAATTTTCCATTTATAATATATTCTATGAATAATAATTATAATACTTTGCTTATAACTGAGAAAGGGTTGGAAAACATTACAATTAAAGAAATAAAAAGAATATTAAATAGAAATATTGATTATAATATGATTGAAAAGAAAAACAAAATTTTAATTTATATAAATTTAGATTTTGAAGAAAGATTAAAATTATTATTTAATTCTAGAACAATAGATAATATATTATATAAAGAAAAAGATAAATATAAATATTTCCTAATAAAAAATCTATATGAAAGGGGATATCAATTGAAAAAAATTGAAAAACTAAAATCAACATTAGTAAATAAAATTATATATTATTCTAATATAAAGGAAAATGAAGAAATATTGAATATAATGGATGATGGCTCTTTTTCTATAGAACAAGGTATATATATAAAGAATATATCACCAATATTTTGGAGGAGAAAAGAAATTTCTGAATATATGGATTATTTTGAAAAATATATGAATATAAAGAAAAAAGTTAATATTAAAATATATTGTGTTAATAAAGATAAAAATAAATTATTATTAATAGAAAAAAATTCTGAAAATGCTTTAGTAAATGATATAATATTTTTTAGAAGGTTAGATATAGAATGGATTGACTTAAAATTTAAAGAAGAATCGATCGATAAAATTTTTACCTTTAGAATAAAGAAAGATCCAGAATTAAATATAAAGGACAAATATATATTTTATCATTCAAATAAATTGTTAAAAGATAATGGAAAATTATATCTTTTATTATATAGTTATGATTATAAAAAAATCTTAGATAATATAATAAATTATATTAAAAGGTATTCTTTAATATATGTTGATTCATTTTACTTATATAATTATAATAAAAGATTACTTTTAGTTATATTAGAAAAAATTTAAAAATGATTTACTTATGAATTTTATTATGGATATAATTGAATTAGAAAAAACAAATGTATTGAAAAACTTAATAGTAAGTGATACAGTAGTAAAATTTATATGTCCAAACTGTGGTCAAGGAATAATAATAAGGAGTAATAAAGAAAAGAAAATGGGTTTGGAATGGAAATGCCCTGTTTGTGGTTATACTGGACCATAAAATGGGAAGATATGTAGTTATAACATTAAAGATATCTCCAAATGATGTTGATGTAGATTTAGAAAAAATAAATGAAAAGGTAAAAGATATAATAAAAAATTTTGGTGGCCAATATTTATCTCATGAAATACAACCAATAGCATTTGGATTAAATTCATTAATTGTTAAATTTTTATATCCGGACCAGGAATTTAAAGAAGAAGAATTATTAAATCAAATAAATAGTATAGAAGGAGTAAGTAGTTCCGAAGTTATTTCTGTATCCCTTGCCCAATTATAATGTATATTTTTAAAGAATTTTCAGAAATAAATATAAAAGAATTAAAAAATGAAATAGAAAAGGAAAGACAATTAATTAAGGATATAAAAGCTGGAAAAATATATAAGGAACAAAAAGAATTAATGAAAGTTGTTTTATTTATTGTAGAATCACCAAATAAAGTAAAAACAATTTCTTCATTTTTTGGAAGACCATCAATTAGAAATGTTGGTGGATTAACTGTTTATGAAGTTTCTTTAGGAAATATTTATTTGCTAATTACAGCATCAAAAGGTCATATTCTAGAATTAACAACAGATAATATTGGTCTATTTGGTATAGAAAAAAAGGATGGGGTATTTTATCCATATTATAATACAATTAAAAAATGTTTATCCTGTGGAAACCAATTTACTGAATATAAAGATGGAAAATGTCCATATTGTGGTTCTACAAATGTTGATGATTCAATAAATAGAATAAAAGCTCTACAGGAATTAGCTATGGAAGTTGATCAAATTATAATAGGAACAGATCCTGATACAGAAGGCGAAATGATTGCATATTCCTTATATTTAGTATTATATCCATTTAATAGAAATATTAAAAGAGCGGAATTTCATGAAGTTACAAAAACAGCAATATTAAATGCTTTAGAAAATTTAAGAGATATTGATTTAAATTTAGTAAAATCTCAAGTAGTTAGAAGAATTGAAGATAGATGGTTGGGATTTAGTTTATCTCAAATTGTTCAAAAATATTTTAATAAAAATTGGTTATCTGCTGGAAGAGTACAAACTCCTGTTCTTGGTTGGATAATTGATAGATTTGATGAAAGGAATAAATCTAAATCATATATTTTAGAATTAAAATTGGAGAATGATAGAAAATTATATATTGATACTGAAGTAAAAAATAGAAGAGAAATAAATAAAATTATAAAGAATATAAAAGATAAAGAAATAAATATAGTTGATTATAAAGAGGAAAAAGAAGAAATGCAACCCTTGCCTCCATATATTACTAGTACTATTTTACAGGATGCAAATAATATATTAAAAATTGGTGTAGATAGAATAATGCAAATATTACAAGAATTATTTGAATCTGCGTTAATAACTTATCATAGAACAGATTCTACTAGGATATCTCCTTTAGGTATATCAATTGCAAAAGATTATATAAGTCAAAAATTTGGGGAAAACTATTTTGTAGCAAGATCTTGGGGAGAAGGAGGAGCACATGAAGCAATTAGACCTACAAGACCTTTGGATGTAGATATGTTAAGAAATTCTATAGAAAATGGAGAAATTGAAGTATATATTAATATGACAAAATATCATTATATAATTTATGATTTAATATTTACCAGATTTATTCAATCACAAATGAAATCTGTTTCTGTAATTAAATATACAGAAAAGATAAAAATACCAGAAATAAATAAAGAAATTGAATTGAATGGAATAAAAGATGTAATAGATCATGGATGGGATCTAATATTTCCATTTAGAATCAATATTATGAAGATACAGCCAATACAAAATGGAATAAAGATTGTTGAAGCTACAGGTAAGAAAGTACCAAAGGTTAGATTATATTCTCAGGCAGATATTATTGATTTAATGAGGGAAAGAGGAATAGGAAGACCATCAACATATGCAATAATAGTAAAGAAAGTAATGGAGAGGGGATATGTAATAAATAAAAGCAATAATTTAATTCCAACAAAATTGGGAATAGATGTATATAACTTTTTAGAAAAGAATTTTGGAGATTTTGTTTCTGAGAAAAGAACAAGAGATTTAGAAGAAATTATGGATAAAATTTCTGAAAATAAAGAAGATTATAGAAAAGTACTTAAAAGTATATATGATGAGACAAATTTAATAATTGAAAAAGGAAAAAATATACAAAAAGAATAAACTTATATATAAGTTATTTTAATATTAATTAATGGCTGTTAGGGGAATAAAAGTTGGAGATATATATGAAGTAGAGATAAAGAGTTTGACACAAAGGGGAGATGGATTTGCTAGGATAAAAGGTGTTGCGACCTTTGTAAAGAATGTAAATGTTGGTTGGAAAGGTAATGTAAAAGTTATTAAAGTTGGTCCTACTTATGTAGTTGCTGAACCAGCATCAGAAAATTCTGAATAATATTTTAAAGATTTATAAAATATTT
>Ga0209739_100047_pt1 | contig 53899 bp, 53 predicted proteins | sample JossMetagenome_2_FD_184729 | JGI IMG/M metagenome (GOLD analysis project Ga0209739, IMG submission 184729) | Hot spring sediment microbial communities from Joseph's Coat, Yellowstone National Park, USA - JC3_ASED (SPAdes) (version 3) | ecosystem: Environmental > Aquatic > Thermal springs > Hot...
TGGATTTATGCCAGGGATTATTTTGCTGACTATGGAGTTTCTGAATGACGTATCACCCTCGAGGTAAAACCTTATTGCCTCATCAATGGCACTAATAAACTCCTGCTTAGAAATCCCTGGAGGTAATAGATTTAGTGAGTAGAGGTTGAGGTATTTCATATTACCTGTCGTATTGTATATGGATGGATTCCACTCAATGGGATAGATAGGGTATTGCGGGGGTGGTGGGTATGCAGGATAGAACGCATAAATAGCCTCAGGTGGCATCTTAAGGAGGGCTATGGTGAATGGCAGGGGATCGGCGGTTCCGCTCAAGGACCAAGTGAGTAATTGCTGTATTGCGAATGTGTCCTCCATAGTCCACTGCCGCGGCTTAAATCCAAGCACCTTAAACACTATGGGCATCCTCCTAGGGCTCAGTGTGCTAGTGTACGCATTAACACCAAGCGTGTAGTAATATAAAGCCTCATAGACAAAGCTCGACTTGTTTAGAAAATTCACAATCTCTTGGGTAACCTGGGGCGTGAGAAGCACCCTAAAGAATTCATCACTAGGTAGTACGGAAGGCCCAAGTATAGATGAGAGGTTGCCCATTGCCATCATAGCCATAAAGTACATCTGAGCTAACCTATACTCAGCAGTTAAGTAACCCTGCTCATAAAACACCGCCCAAGTCTCATTAGACACTATCCTAATAAAACCATCCGGGGTCACGCAGACAACAATCGCCGCCGAACTACCATTAACAGTCAAAAAACCACTATGACACCCAACACCAGGCGGAGGAACATTAACCCAAACACCAGTTCCCGGATTAAGAACCTGACCAAGAGGAGCCATGACACTTATAGGCACACTCACCAAAACAATAACAAGCAACAAACCAACAGTAGCTAAACTCAGCTTGACATAAATAAACTTAGTCACGAAACAATCAAAAATTAAAGAGTTAATAAAAGCACTTTATTTATAAAATATGTAAATTATCACCATGATTATGTATGATTATGTATAAAAAATCTTTAGTAAGATCGACTTTTTTCTTTTATTTTTTGAATCCTTTTAGGAATAATTAATGGATAATATTATTGATTATTTATTACATTATCAGGCGTCTAATGGTGGTTCTGGATTGCCGTAAGGTGTTATGTGGGTTATGGCATTCATGGGCGTTGTTGGTGCAACCTGCCCACCAGTCATTCCGTAGAGCATGTTGTTGATTAGTATGACCTTTACACCGACATTCCTCCTTATCGTGTGTATGAAGTGATTACCACCTATTGATAGTAGGTCACCATCTCCCGCAAATACGACTACTTCGGCATCAGGTCTTACGAGCTTTATCCCAGTGGCCATCGAGAGAGCCCTACCATGTAGTGCACGTACAATATTGTACTTAAGCGGGATTGGGGTATTTCCCGAACAACCAATACCAGTTACTATATATAGTTTAGAGTCGTCGAATTTACCCTCCCTCTTTAACTCATCAATTGCCCTAATGAAGTACCCAAGTATTATACCATTACCACAACCTGGGCAGAAAATGGTTCTCCTCCTTTTCTGGGCATACTCACTCCTTAGGTATTTCTGTATCAGTGGGTTCATTCGAGGACACCCCGGGCTACGTTATACATCTCCTCGGGTGTTGGCATTTCACCACCTAGTTTTGGTAATGAAATCGCATTGTAACCAAGGGTCTTGAAAACCTCGGCCATATAGCCGGAGTTCATCTCGGGAACAATAATAGTGCTTGCATTCCTAAGCTTACTCCGTATTTGCTGTGATGGGAATGGCCATAGGGTTATTAGGCGTAGGTAACCAACCCTATATCCCTCACGCCGAAGCATCTTAACAGCTGCCAGCGCGGACCTGGCCGAGCAACCGTAAGATGCGATGAAGACCTCTGGGTCATCATCATTGAACCTAACGTCGATTTTAGCTATCTTATCTACATTATCCCTGATCTTATGATTAATCTCCATAAAGCCTTTGCGGATAGTTCTGGATCGTTAGCTACATTGTACCCCCTCTCATCATGAAGCTGAGTCTCCAGTAGGAAACCCTCACCATTCTGTGGCGTGGGTGTCACGTGTGGTAGTACCGGGTACTCGCCAGGGTCTGGTATGTATATTTTCTCCCATAGGTGTGCCGTGACTTCCTCCGTCAACAAGATGACGGGTGTCCTATACTGCTCCGACAAGTTCACAGCATCTATTGCTAGGTAAAACATCTCCTGAACATTACCAGGGGTCAGAACTATGATTTCATAGGATCCATGAGAGCCATACCTAGCCTGCATAACATCCTGTTGAGATGGAAGTGTTGGTTGCCCCGTAGATGAGCCACCCCTCTGGACATCGACTATAACCAAGGGGGATCTCCGAGTTCACGGCATAACCAATACCCTCCTGCATTAAGGAAAAACCTGGGCCGCTGGTGGCCACCATGGCCTTCCAACCAGCCACCGAAGCGCCAATAGCCATGTTTATCGCCGCCAGCTCATCCTCAGCCTGAACAAAGATACCACCAACCTTAGGTAATAACTGGGCCATGTACTCGGCAATCTCCGTGGCAGGCGTTGTTGGATAGCCGGAGTAAAATCGAACACCTGCATATATGGCGCCACGCACCAAGGCCTCGCTACCCATCATCAACGAATACCTACCCATCAATATTACGATAGATTCGGGGATTGATTTACTGAAAGCCTTAAAATAACCAGGGATAAAACTATATTGTGGGACATATATGGGTAAATGTAAGGATAGGTAATGAAGATAGATCGAGAATAATTGAGACGAGGGCGCTCGTAGATACTGGGGCAACGTTGACCGTCGTGCCGAGGAGTATAGCCAATGAGTTAGGGCTTAGGGTTACCGCTAAATCAGGGGTAATGACTGGCGCAGGTGTTATTGAGGTTGATAGGTCCAGGGCATTCATCGAGCTCGAGGGTAGGTCGGAAATAGTCCCTGTGGTTATCTCTGACGTAATCGATAAGGTCCTCATTGGCGTAACAACACTGGAGATACTCGAGCTTGAGGTGGACCCGGTGACTGGGAGGCTCAGGGAGGGAAGGCTACTTCTTTATTGATTGCCTATGTATTGCAGGCTCGGTAGTGAGTATTGGGTTTAATGCCTACTTTATGAGGTCCATGCTCATGTCGATTGATTTATAGCTATGCGTCAGGGCCCCTATCGACACGACATCGACGTATCTAGCGTACTCAACCACGTTATCCTCATTAATGCCTCCGGACGCTTCAAGGATAATCCTATCCCTCAAGCCCCTCCTCACCAATTCCTCATGCACCTTAGCCACATCGCTGGGTTTCATGTTGTCCAGCATTATTATGTCGACCCCCAACTCCGCAGCCTTAATGGCATCCTCCACTGTTTCTACCTCAACCTCTATCTTCACCGTGAAGGGAGACCTCTCCCTAGCCAGTATTATTGCCTTCTCGAGACTCCCAACAGCCCTTATATGGTTGTCCTTTATCAACACGGCATCGCTAAGGCTGAACCTGTGTGGGTCACCGCCGCCGATGGCCACGGCCTTCTTCTCTAGGTATCTAAGGAATGGCGTCGTTTTCCTCGTGGCGGCCACCCTGACCCTTGGGTTCACATTCCTGGCCCTCTCGAGTATCCTCCTCGTCATCGTGGCTGTGCCCGAGGCCCTCATGAGCACGTTCAAAACAACCCTCTCAACCTTGAGTAAATCGGGTTTTTGACCCCTAATTATCAACACGCAATCACCTGCCTTAGCCACATTGCCGTCGCCCCTTAGTACCGTGAATTCTAGCCCGAGTAACCTAAGGAGTTCGGTCACCTCCTCCATGCCAGCTACTACGCAGTCCTCCTTAACCCTGACACAAGCCTCTCCATACTCGTTAGGTACGATTACGCTTGTTAGGTCCCAGAATGGGTCGTCCTCCCTCAAAGTGTCCAGTAATTTATATGCGAACAACCTAGCCTCTATCATGCCTCATCACCGCACCTAAATAATATGTGGAACTTCGTCCCCGACCAACTCGGGTAATCAACCCTGTAATGAACACCAACACTCTCCCTCCTAATCATCGCCGCCTTGGTAATGAGGCTCGGCAGTAACGAGCCCTCAAGCTCATCAATAGCCCTCCTAAGCCCATCATCACCCCTCACGATACCGACATACCTCCACAACACATCTCTGACGCGCCCTATATCCACATAACTCGCCAATCTACACCTCGTATGTGCAACAACATCGTACCTGCCAATCATGGGATATCCCCAGGTATCACCGCTATAATAGGCCCTGAACGCCCTAATGACTAGATAGCCCTGTACGAGAGCTTCCAGCAGGCTGTTACTGGCTAGTCTATTGGCGCCGTGGAATAGAGATGATGAGGCCTCACCTATTGCGAACAACCCCCTAACACTTGTTCGACCCAGCGCATCCACTGTGATGCCGCCGATTGCGTAATGGGCCGCCGGCACAACGGGTATTAGGTCCTTACCTGGCCTAAGGCCGTGCGCCCTCAGAAAACTGCTTATTGCCGGGAACTTCTCCTCGAAGTCCTTAATGGGCGACACGTCTAGGTAAACACCGCCAGTCCTTACGAGTTCGTTATAAACAGCCCTGCTAACCACGTCACGCGGCGCTAGCTCTGCCCTCTCGTCGTACCTCCTCATGAAGTACTCGCCATCCTTATTAACAAGCCTTGCACCCTCACCCCTAACGGCCTCGGATATTAGTAATAGATCCCCATTAAGCATTGCAACCGTTGGGTGGAACTGCATGAACTCCAAGTCCCTGACCAAGGCGCCAGCCCTCATGGCGGTTTCAATACCTGAGCCATCCCCATCATTGGTACTGTATAGATACAGCCCAGCATAACCGCCTGTGGCGAGCACAACCGCGTCGGCCTTTATGAAATCACCGTCGTCAAGCGTGATACCCACGACCCTGTTGTTATTAACCTCTATGCTGTCCAGCCTACCCTCAATTACCTGAGCACCAACCTCCTCGGAAACCCTCGTCAAGACACTCATCACAGCCTCACCAATTCTATCACCACCGATCCTAGCCCTAACAACCCTAGCCCTACTGTGACCACCCTCAAGGGACCTTTCCCTGCAGGGCTCAAAACCGTGCCTAATCAACCAATTAAGGACATCGCGCGCAAGCCCAATGTAGCTCCAGACAACCCCCTCATCATTCAGGTACCTGCCTGCCACGAGCGTGTCATTAACGTGAGCCTTAACGTCAGAGTCATCAATGGGTACAGCAATACCTCCCTGGGCCCTCCACGAACTACCGCCACGCCGATCTCTCGTTATTACAACGACATCGTCGACCCCGCCCTCCCTAGCTCTGATCGCCGCGCCTAAACCGGCAATCCCCGAACCAACAATCACAAGCCTCATATGCATCACCTAAACTCAAGCATCCTCATAATCGCGACCCTAGCCCTCTTGGCAAGGTCCTCGGGAACCCTCACGGGATACACAAGGTCCCTCAATGACCTATGGATCTTATCCAGCGTTATCAACTTCATGAACTCACAAACAGCATCCTTAAGGGCAGGCACGACCTTCGCATTCGGCACCTCCCTCAATATCCTATTGATTATCCCCGTCTCGGTGGCTATTACGAAACTGCCACCACCTGACTCCTTTACAGCCTTCACCATGCCCTGGGTCGACGCAACCCTAACCTTCACCCCCAGCTTCTCGGCATTCCTAAGTATGTCAACGGTCCCTGAGCACTCGGGATGGACGAGCAGTATGAAGCCCCTATTCTCCATTGCTGCCCTAGCGAGGACTTCATACGTGATTTTATCATGGACGTAACAGGAACCGTTCCAGACGTAGAGGTTGTCCCTACCCGTGACGTACCTTATGTAGTTGCCCAGGTTCCTATCGGGTACGAAGAGTACTGGTCTATCCCTGGGTATCGACTCAACTATCTTGTGGCAGTTAGCTGAGGTGCAGACGTAGTCCGAGACTGCCTTAACCTCGATTGACGAGTTTATGTACGTAACAACAACACCGTTGGGGTGGTCCCTCCTCCACCTAATTATGTCCTCAGCCCTGACGGAGTCAACCAATGTACAACCCGCCCTGGTGTCTGGTATTAAAACGAGCTTGTCAGGATTTAACACGGCGGCTACCTCAGCCATGAAGTACACGCCGGCGAAGACTATGACCTTAGCATTAGTCCTAGCCGCCTCAAGGGACAAATCCAGCGAATCGCCGAGGAAATCAGCTACCGCCTGAACCTCAGGCCTCTGGTAATTATGGGCTAGAATCACGGCATCCCTCTCACGCTTAAGCCTCAACACCTCCTCGACCAAGCCTTGCATTGAGTAATGTGAGTATCAAGCCCTGGGAATAAGTATGCATGTGCAAGAAAGGCAATCAGTTAATTAAGCCCATCACGTTTAATGCGGCAAAAAAGGAGGTTTAAGTTTAAATTAAGCACAATTTTTAATGACTTCATCGTTAATTTACTTCCTGGTCCTTGATCTAGACAACGGTAGGAGTATCATCGCTATTACGGCCACGATAATTATTATCGCTACGATAACAATGAATAACTGGTCATTACCTACGGTTTGCGGCGCTATACTAAGTAGATAATTACAATACCAACAATGGCGTATGTAATGTAGGTTGAGAAACCCCACTAACTCTATAAGCAATCACTAAAGCAATAGTAACCACAGGGAAGATCCATAAGTAACTAGGTATGTGCAATTTAAAGAAAGGTAAGACAATAAGGGGAAAGTAACCAAATAATCAAACCGGGCCAGGCCAAGACGCTGTAACTAACACGCATACTAATTATGGAGTAATTACATTCAATTTTTAAATCTAACTCAGCAATGACGATCAAGACTTTATTCAACATAGGCGAGACTCGATCTCCCTTTCTATCATTGGCTAAATCTTATTCTAACTACTGGATCCACTATCTCGTATGTCCCGTGCCCACTCCTTTTGATTATGCTGAGCTTAACCAGGTTGTTGAGGACCCTACTCACCTCGGTGGGCTGCACATACTTACCAAGCCTAGCCGATACGTAATCCCTAATCTCACTAAACCTAGTCCTACCCCTCGCCAAAGCCTCAAGCACCGCCGCGTAATACCTCGACCTACTTAGGAAGGACCTTAACTCCTCGTTGATTAATGCCAATGCCTCGTTATACACCTCCACGGGCCTAACGCCCCTAACGGCCCTCATGTAGCCGTAGCATGTTAACCAACCAACAATACCATCGAGCCTATCAACGACCTCCTTAACCTCATCCTCATCAACATCGACACCGTACTGCCTAAACCCAAGTCTCAAGAACTCCATGGACTTCTCCCTACTGAATGGCTCGAGGGTTAGCTCATCCACTATCCTACCATACAGTGGCGATCTCACGTCATTAAAACCTATGAAGTCATGGAGAAGACCAGCCTCTGAGCCTGTGAGGATAACCTTTACGTTGCCTAGGTTATCATAGACGTAGACGAGCACGAGAGCCATATCCACCTTACCATGCCCCTTAAGTGGCCTAAGCCATTGGGCCTCGTCAATGGCTAGGACGAACCTGCCTAGATTATCCGAAACCCTACTCAATAAATCCGTGAGGTAAACCTTCCCCTGCTCAATACATATTGATAAATCAACACCACTACCAAGTACGTGAACGCCACGTAAAGACCTAGCAATCCTACGAATAACATCCTCAAGCCTAAACCTAACAGCAACCTCGCTTAGGCACTTCGAGACCAACCCATACAACCTCCTAACCGATAAGTCGCCCTCGAGCGCCTTAGCATCAATGTAACAATATGGGATGTGGGATTCATTAAGGGCAACCTTAAGCACGGAGGTCTTACCAATACGCCTAATACCGTAAATCACCAACAACCTAGACGAACCACTAAGGAAGCTGTTTATTCCGCCCAACTCCTCATCCCTCCCGAATAAATCGGCCCTACTCTCCTTCGGACCTGGGTCGAAAAGCACTAATTCACACCCCTGTTAATAACCCTTCTTTTCGGAATGCCCTCACGGGAAAAAGCATTATTATTTAAGCATTATATGTAGGTATCTGTGACATTGAGCCACGCACATCCATGGCGAGACACCACACAATACACAAAACTTAGGCTAGAGGAGGCAATGCAGGAGGCGGAATTAGCCCTCAAGTTTCTCGACCAGGGTCTTCATAGGAATGCCTCAGGGAAGGTCTTCCAGGCATGGAAGGCTGTGGTATCCGCCGCAGCTGCAAAAAACAGGGAATTAATTGCCAAGCATTACACGGGCATTGTTAAGGACAGGATCGGCAAGGTCAGATCCAGGGCAGACCTCATAATAGCCCTAATGCCAACAACAAGGCTGAGGGAGGTAGCATCAATACTTGAGGAGGTTTACGGTAAGGAGATGGTCCACCTCACAGACCTTGCGCTTAACCTACACGAATTCCAATACAACGGACTAGACCCGGAGGGAGTGGTGAGTAGGTACACGAACCTAAACGATGTGGAGAAAGACATTAAGTACCTGGCCGAGAAGACCATTGAATGGGTTAAGCGATTGGGCCAGGCGTAATTATTCAAAGTAAGTATAAATAACCCAAAACAAATCCTAATTAGGTAATGAGTACATTCACCGTGAAGGCAATCATCTGGAACCCAACGAACCCCATAAACAGGGTTGAGGTAGAGCTCGTAGTCAATATAGGCACAACGTACACGGTAATACCAACATCAACACTCAACAAGCTCGGCATAAACCCAACCAGGACAGTTCAAGTAATGCTCGCCGATAATAGGGTCATAGAGAAACAATGGGTGAGGTAGGTATTGAAGTGGAGGGCTACAGGGCATCCGCAACACCCGCAATATTCGGGAACGAAGGAATCAACCTGCTGGGTAGTGTAACCCTAGAACAACTCGGACTAGCACCAGACCCAGTATTGAAGAGGTTAAGGCCAACAGAGGCACTACTAATGTTTTTATCGAATTCAAGCTAGTAAGTAATTTTTAATGAAGATGAAAAAGAAGGTGTGTTTTATATTAATCATGCCGCTATCTTCAGCGTTTTCTTCTTGGCTATATCGTTAAGTCTTGTGAAATATATTGCAAATGGTCTATAGGCTAGGTGGGACCATTTTGCAAATGGTACTTCTAGGACTAGGAGTGGTGTTACTAGGCTTAGGTGTATTGTGTATACGGCGTACGTTTCTAGGGGGAGCCCTAGGTACTTAAAGACATCAACTAGTACGCCTGTTACGATCACCAGGTAGAGTAGCGTTAGGAAGAACCAATCAGTGGAGTGTGAGTATTGCCTCATTACCGTATTCTTCCTTATGCGTCCATATATGCCGTACCCTGCCCCTATCATTAATGCCGCAGATGCTATGTAACCTGAAAGTCTTACTGGATTAGTTACTGGGTATATAATGTTTGTTTGGAATAGGTCAAGAAATACCACAACTAGGACGAATATTGTTGCGTATCCATAAACAATCAATATATGCATTACCCAATTCAGAACATTATCGTTACACTTCAGCATTCTCCTCTGGGTTAGGAAGTGCGTTGGTACGGTCTTTATGAACTCCAGTATGTACGTTATGAATGGCATCTTTCCGCCTCCGTTGATCCTTACCGTGAACCTATACATCCTGTAAATATTAACTATAATGAGGGATGAAAGCAGTACCAGGATCACAATATCCCCTATCTCAACTATGTGTGGTGGTAGGAAGGCGTCAATATCGACTTTCGTGAGGATTATGGGCCCGTGAAGAAGGTAAATCGCTAATACTGTCAGTAAGGATAAGGCAAGTGCTGAGATTACCTCAACAATTTTTGACCTATAGAAAAACTTTGAAAAGCCTGTAAAATCATACTGCGTGGTTAGGTATCTCCTAACAGCCATCATAAACCCAGCTGGGTCTGCACCTCTTGGGCAGGTCTTAGTGCACTCATCGCAGTAATAGCAAAGCCAAGGCTCTGTGCTTGATAATAACTTATCCTTAAGTCCAAGTACCGCGTACCTAATGATCTTTCTAGGGAACTCATGACCCTCCTCTGACAATGGGCAGGTCGCCGTACAAACACCACAACTATAGCATGCCGACACATTAAGTGCACCAAGCTCCTTTAGTTCATCCATTAACTTGGGATCAACCTTATCACCCATTGATATCACCCCTCAATCTATACTTGAAGTATCCATCGTCGGTCTTTTCCGTCGCTTCAATTAAGCCATATTTGAATAATGTCATTAAATGCCAAAGAACTACGTTTTCGGGAATACCCGTCTCCTTAGATATCTCCTTAACTGTCAATTCCTTACCCCTTAGGCAATTAATGATTTTATTCCTTATAGTCGTGGTTTCCCTCACGTAATCGGTAAGGTCCTTAGGTACCTGGATACCTAACTCCTTCCTTAATCTATCTATCGTTAACTCCCTCTTGGTTTGGGGCCTACTCATGTTTACCACCCATTGCCGACCTTATCATATCCTCAATTTGCGCATTTCTAAGACCTTTCAATTGAATCGCACCACTTGGACACACCGCCACACAGGCACCACACCCCTTACAAAGAGCCTCATTAACCCAAGCCCTCTTACCAAGGCCAGGATAATCCCTCAACTCCACTGCATTGTATGGACATTCCGTTACACAAAGACCACTGGCGTTGCACTCATTAATGTCGACAAAGGCCACGAAGGGCTCTAGCTCTGTATACCCCTTCAGTACCAGTGATGCAAACTTAGCCGCTGATGCTGATGCCGAGGCTAGGGTTTCCATAAGACCACGAGGCGCCTGGGCAGTACCAGTGATAAATACACCACCCAACATAATCTCCACAGGCCTAAGCTTGGGATGAATTTCCTGTAGGAATCCATCCATCCCCCTTGATATCTTCAATTTCTCTGCAATGTTAACAGTACCATCTGATGGCTCCATACCGGTAATAAGAACCACTAGATCGGCAGGTATTTCGATTTCCGCGTTCTCGGTTAAGATGTCCCTAACCTTAACGATGGTTTCATCATCATTCTGAAGAACCTGCGGTGGTGAATCTTCACTGAACTTAATAAATACTTGACCAAGTCTTTGCGCTTCCTCAAATAATAATTCGTTTATACCATAGGACCTAACATCCCTAACCAGGTGGTAGATCTTGGTATTAGGCATTATTGAGTGAATGAGCACTGCTGTGTCGATCGCAGCTATGCAACAATACCTTGAACAATACTCATTTACCTTTCCCTCACCATCCCTTTTCTGCCTACTCCCAACACAATAAATCATTACTATATTCCTCGGTTCCCTATCACCAATCTTAACCTTACCAAACCTATTAATGACGCCAATTAATTCAGGTAATGTTATGACACTTGGTAATCCATAACCATACTCACCCTTCTTTGGAACATACGGCTTAAACCCAGTGGCTATTATTATGGCACCAACTCTTAGGCGAATAGTTTGTGGTTGCTGCTTGAGATCGATCTCAGGACAGTACTTAGTACATAAACCACACCTGTCACATAGGTTCATGTCTATTGTGGGAATGTCCGGGTACGCCCCTTCGAAGGGTGGCATTATTATTGCTGTTCTTTCACCAACACCAAAATAGAACTCATCCTCTGTTTTCCGTGGGCATAAATTAGCGATGTCACTCTTGCCGCACCTTCCCTTGAAGTAACGTGGATTAACCCTAATGGTTACTTCAAAATTACCAACATAACCCGATACATTCTCAACCTCCGCATTCGTATATATGGCAACATTACTCATGCTCCTCAACTTACTTATTAATTCCCTCACAATATCAATAATTGATTTCTCATATGGAAATACCTTTAATCTACCAAGTTTAGCAGCGTTACCGCCTAGGAATGGTGATTTCTCAACAAGGTAAACGTTGACCCCCATCTCGGCTAGGTCAACAGCCGCCCTTAAACCAGCAATACCGCCTCCAATTATTAGCGCTGATTTCTCGCTCTCAACCTTTATCTTATTAAGAGGTTCTGCATGCCTTAAATAAGCCACAGCCATCCTGACCTCCCTTATTGCCTTTTCCGTAGCCCCACCCTTATCGTCCTCATGGACCCATGAGCACTCCTCCCTAATATCGACATGGTAATACATGTACGGATTACCACCAGCCCTTGCTATGGCTGCTCTAAATGTGGCTTCGTGAAGCCTAGGCGAACATGAAGCAACCACAACAGCGTTGATCCTTCCACTCCTTATATCATCCTCAATCAATTTCTGACCAGCCTCAGAGCACATGAATGGGTAATCCACAGCAACCACAACGTCCTTCTCCTTACTAATCTCCTCCACAACCCTCTTCACATTAACAACATCGGATATATTGCCTCCACAATGACACACGTAAACCCCTATTCTTACATTCCTACCTTCTACCATCACCCATCACCTCGCGCAGAAATGCCGCACATCTCGAGGCCGCTGCAGCAGCCTCGAGTATTGTGTCAGAAATATCCTTAGGCCCTGTAACACATCCTGCAGCAAAGACCCCTTCAACATTTGTTTTAACGGGATCAGTAGGATCAATTCTTATGAATCCTACGTCATCTGTTGATAGGGCCTTACCATTGAATGTTACCAATACGTCAATGTTGGGTAATAGGCCTACGGAGAGCACAACCAAGTCGTGTACCGCAGTCTTTACCTTACCCTCATCGATATCCTCATAGGTAACCTTGACATTACCATCAGGTAAACCCTCAGCCTTAGCCACCCTCCCTCTTACAAACCTAACACCCATTGCCTTAGCCCTTTGGTAGAATTCCTCGAAACCCTTACCATAAGCCCTTATATCCATGCAATATATTGTTACGTCCGCTAACGGTAAAGCACCAAGTATTAACTGGGCCTGCTTTATCGAGTACATGCAACAGACCTGGGAGCACCTAGGATTTCCAACTGTCTTATCCCTAGATCCAACGCAGAGAATGTACCCTATACTACTTGGTTCCTTACCATCAGATGGCCTTAATACCGAATTGAATGGTCTAGTAGGAGATAATAACCTCTCCATCTGCATCGCCGTTATTACATTGGGTACCTTACCATAGCCATAAGCCTCCTTACGTTCTGCTTGGAATAATTTACACCCTGTAGCTATTATTATTGCATGGGTCTTAACCCTATAAATCCTAGGCCTTTGCGTAAAGTCTATAGCATTGGCCGGGCATTTTCTCCCACATTGCCCGCAAAATATGCAGTGGTCAATATCTATAACAGCCTTTTTAGGGACGGCAGTATCAAACGGTATGTAGGCAGCTCTCCTACCCCTTAATCCATAGTCAAATTCCTTAGGTACGGTTACAGGACAAACCTCCTCGCACGTGCCGCATCCCGTACATAATGATTCATCAACGAACCTGGGCTTCCTCAAAACCTCAATTTCAAAATCACCCCTTTCCCTAATATTGATACTCCTCACTTCTGAGTACGTCCATAGATCTATGTTTGGGTGATGAGCTACAGCAGCCATTTTAGGCGTCGATATACAGCTTGCGCAGTCAAGCGTTGGAAAGACCTTACTAAGTAGGAACATTTTACCGCCAATCGTAGGCTCCTTCTCAACCAATAGAACCCTATAACCCATCTCGGCAAGGTCTAGGGATGCCTCCATACCTGCTATGCCACCGCCTATAACCACGGCATCGTAGGATAACGACTCACGCACTACCTCAGCCTTCTCAAGAATTTTCTGAAATATCCCCGAGCTCATTGTTTCATCACCTTCACAGGCCCTAATTCCCTGAGCCTATTGGAGAAATCTTCAATTAACCTGGCAAATGCCTCACCGCACACAGAACATATTGCCGCCATCTTAACCCTCTCAGGCTCTATACCCTTGCTACTCAGTATCTTTTGTGCCTCCTCAACCCTCCTAGCGGTTCTCTCAGTGCAATCCTTTAGGTATGGGCAATCCGTACCGTCAGCAGCAACGAATACACCATCAAATCCACTCTCAAGCGCTAGTACTATCCAATCAGGCCTTATCATTGATGAACAAGGCACCTTAATAATCGTTGTTTGCGACGGATACCTAAGATGCATCAGGCCTGCTGAACAAACACCAGGATCTGAAATAATGTTGGTCGTAAAAACAAGAATCTGAATAGTCATTTTTACCACCCATTTGCCAACCCTCACTCAATTATTTCATCCTCTTCACGAAGATTCTCCAGTAGCCAGGCTCCTCAATAACACCCAGGAAGACATGCCCCATCTTCTTTGCCCAAATCGGTAAATCCCTCTTTGTACCTGGATCCGACGACAAAACCTCCAATACACCGCCTATAGGTACCTCTGTTATGGCCTGTTTAGCCGCAAGTAATGGCCCTGGGCATGATGTACCCCTAGCATCCACTACCTTATCAGGCTTAATTTTCCTGAGCTCCTCCTGACTCAACTCACCCTTTTCACTCATCACCAATCACCTCACACAAAGAGTGTTATGTCGGCCTCTGACATCTTTTCAATCCACTCACCAACCCCTATTATATCATCAACCAATTCAAAATCCTCTTTCTTAGCATTCCATATTGACGCTGCCGTGGAACATACGTAAATCTTTAAATTACCTGCCTTCTTCGCCTGCCTAATTAATTCAAACCATGACGGCAACTTCAATTCCTGCAACCTCCTAGCAACCTCAGGCACCTTATCCTGAAATTCACTAAAGTTCATATTATTCTGCAACACGTCCTTCTTAAAGGCATAAGCACCCCATAATTGAAGGAATAAATCCACTTCAAGACCCATGCTCACAGCACCAGTTACAAGCATAGCTAAACCAGTCAACCTATCTATACTTCCAGAGAACACGGCTACGGCCATCTTCTTCTGTTTACCCCCCATCTATATCACCATCTCTATTTGATATGCAAATGATTAATAAACAATATTTCACGTCAAGTATAGAATAATAAATTAATACGAATAATAATGTATAATAATAGAATTGCACTTTTGCAATTAGAGATATTCAAATGAATAGATATAAATAATATCAAGGTATTTACAAAGACCTGAACAACAGCCTTATGAGTACCTTATGTCTCTTACGGCATATTATTAAATTTTAAGTTAAACAATGCAATATGTAAAACATTATGTCTTATTACTTGTGATAGATATTATATAAATTATATAGAATACTTCTTAATAAAAGACCTGGGAATATCTAATACATGCCAAGAATTCCATCAAAAGACGAAATCAAAGACATTGCTTATAGGGCGAATATTCACTTAACCGATGAGGATCTTGATGCTATACAGCGTGTTTTTGGACTACTGATGATATCTTATGATGAATTAGATAGGATGCCCGATACCGTATCTCACACCCTTCGTGCGCCGTATCCAAGATCCTGGAGGAGACCTAGCCCTGATGAGAACAGGTTCGGCGCCATAGCATTTATAACGGATATTAAGGGTGAGGATTCTGGAAAGTTGAGTGGTAGGAGGATTTGCGTTAAGGATAATATAATGGTTGCTGGTGTTCCGATGCTTCACGGTACAAGTATTCTTGAGGGTTTTGTACCTGAAATTGATGCTACAGTTGTCACTAGGGTACTTAGGGAAGGTGGGTATATTGCTGCTAAAACAACATGCGAGGCACTAAGCTTCTCTGGTGGTAGTCATACATCGTACCCAATGCCTGTTAGTAATCCCATCAACCCAGAATATATGAGTGGTGGATCATCTAGTGGTGCTGCAGTTGCTGTTGCAGCGGGTTACTGTGACATGGCCATTGGTGCTGACCAGGGTGGTTCAATAAGGGTTCCAAGCGCGTGGACTGGTATTTATGGGCTTAAGCCAACGTATGGTTTAGTACCATACACGGGTATATTTACGATAGAGCCTACACTCGATCACGCCGGACCTATGGCACGTAATGTAAAAGACCTGGCATTGCTTCTTGAGGTTATAGCTGGTATGGATGGTCTAGATCCAAGGCAACCAAGTGATTTACCCAATCCTCCGGTTAAACCATACGCGAACCTATTAACGGGTAATGTTAAAGGGCTTAAGATTGGTATTGTTAAGGAGGGGTTTGAGTGGCCTGTCTCTGAGGAGGACGTTAATAAATCGGTTAGGGATTTTGCTCTCAAATTAAGGGACCTTGGCGCAATCGTCGAAGAGGTATCAATACCCATGCATAAACTTGGTCATGCCATATGGACTCCAATAATGATTGATGGAACCATAGCAAACATGGTATTTGGTTCTGGTGTTGGTTGGGGAAGAGGTGGTTACTTCGAGGTGCAATTGGCCGAGTTCTTTGGTGATGCTATTAAGAATAGGGCGGATGATTTGCCATTAAATGTTAAGGTTGGTATTCTCCTTGGTTATTACGTAATAACTAGGTACAACAACAAGTACTATGCAAAAGCCAGGAATTTTGCCTTTGACCTTAGGAGGGCATACGATGAAGCACTAAATAAATATGACGTATTATTAATGCCAACCACACCCCAAAGGCCCATGAAGCTATTGAGTAACCCAACACCAGAGCAATTCCTATTAATGACAGCAGGTATGCTCTACAATACGGCACCATTCAACGTTACGGGACATCCCGCATTAACAATCCCATGCTGTAAAGTCGATGGCTTACCAATAGGTGCTATGGTTATAACAAAGCATTTCGGTGATGAAAAATTGCTGAATTTGGCGTATGCGGTAGAAGCGAATAAAATAACTATTAATATATAGTTATAAAGTTTAAAAGGCATTTAATATTTTTGTATAGTTGATGTCGGATTTTTGGAGATCCAGGAGGGTCGAGTTGGAGGTTGATTTTAGAGATTATCAATTAACTATTGATAAGATTCTCAGGTATGGCGTTATGATTGCCCCTGGGCAACTTATTGAGTATGCACCGCCTAAGTTACCAATTAAGCAGTACACATATGGTGAGTTTTATGAACGCGTTAATAAGCTTGGTTATGTACTTGAGGAGTTTGGACTTAGGAGGGCTGAGAGACCTAAGGATATGGGTAGTAGGGTTGCTGTTATGGATTGGAATAGCACGAGGTATCTAGAGCTTATGTTCGCCGTGCCGATGTACGGTGCAACGCTGTTTACAGTAAATATTAGGCTTGCCCCTGAGGAAATAATCTACACGATGAATCTCGTAGAGCCTGAGATCCTATTCATACACACGGACTTTCTACCACTACTCAATGCAATATTAAGTAATGTTAAGTCCATAAGGAACATTGTCATAATGAGTGATGAGATTACGGTAAAGGGTAATGGTGAGGTTCCTAAGGTTACGGTACCCAGTGGTGTTGGTGTATATGAATATGAGGAAATAATGAAGGATAGGAAGACGCAGTACTCATGGCCCGAGATAGATGAGCACGCTGTTGCTGAGATCTTCTTTACATCAGGCACTACGGGTAGGCCTAAGGGTGTTTATCACATGCATAGGCAGGTGGTCGTGGGTACCATGCAATTATTAATAGCTGAAATGGAGTACCCAGCTAGGATCTCCAACAGAGATATTCAATTAATAACAACCCCCGTATTCCACATTCTTGGATGGTTACACCCTTACGAGAGCGCCCTCATTGGTGCTAGGATAGTGTTTCCGGGTAGGTATGATTGGACGTACATAACAAGGCTCATTCATGAGCGATATATACCGGAGGCGCAGAAGGTTGGTGGTAGGGTTGTTGCCAAGGGTGTTCCAACAATGCTTATTTCAATAATTGATAACGCCAAATCCATGGGAATAAATAGCCTTAAAGGGTTTGCCTATGGGTATGGTGGTCAGGCATTACCTGTTGCCGTTTATGAGGAAGCTAAGAAGATGGGTATTGAGATATTAACGGGTTATGGGCCTTCGGAAACACTGACGGCGATAACCAGGATGATTTATATACCAAGGCTTTGGATGCGTATGGGACTTAATGATGAAAGGCTTAGGGACTACTTCGTCATAGATAATTCGCTTGGTGTCCCAGTACCCTTAACCATCGTTAAGGTCGTTGATGAGAAGGGTAATGAGTTACCGTGGGATGGGAAACACATGGGACGCTTAGTATTTTATTCACCAACAATAACTAGGGAGTATTATAAGGATCCAGAAAAGACCGAGCATGCCTGGAGGTTTGGGTACTTCGACGTTGATGATTTAGTGGTTATTGATGAACATGGCGGTGTATTCTTTGTTGATAGGGAGAAGGACGCTGTCAAGAGTGGTGGTGAGTGGATACCATCATCGAGGCTCGAGATGTTCCTATCCACACACCCAGCAGTTAAGGAGGTCGCCATTGTTGGCGTACCGCACCCAAGATGGATAGAGAGACCGGTTGCCATAGTAGTTCTAAAACCTGAGTATGAGGGTAAGGTAAGTGAGGAGGAGTTGAAAGAATACCTACAGAAGGAGTATGTGGATAAGGGTTTGATGCCGAAATGGTGGGTTCCAGACAAGGTAGTATTCATAAAGGGTGAGGAAATGCCCAGAACATCGACGGCAAAGATTGATAAGAAGGTATTGAGGGAACGCTACAGAAACATCCTACAAAGCCCTCAATAACACCTCCCTAATAGCACTTGGTATTTGGACCTTAAAACCCTGCTTATCCACAGTTACATAAACTATGTACCCCCTCGATGCTAATTGACCATTAGCATAAACCTCAAATTGGAACGTTATGCTGGTATTTCCAACCTTAACAACCTTAGTTTCCACCATAACCTCATCACCATACCTAATAGGTCTCTCATAATCACAATGAGCGGACACAACAGCAAGATCAACACCTAAACTCTTAAGTAAATTAAAGTCGATACCTCTCTCCTTAAGGAATTCCGTAACGCCCTCATCGGCGTACACAAGATGTCTGGCAAAATAGACGATGCCCATCTCATCAACATCAGAATACCTAACCTGAACCCTAAACACAGCATTATGCATAATTAATTATTGTTATAGTTTTCGGTTAACGGTAACAGTGTAATTTACATGAATCATTTTAGCATTCAGTTTGATAAAACCGAGAAATAAAAACGGAGAAATACGAGAAGTTGAGTATGAAGTAGGCACTTAATCATTACATACTCAATGCATAAACCTGCCAATAAGTAGCGTAGGGACTGTGGAATTAATACATATATAATATATAGATGATGCATTTAAATTAGGGCATGCCTTCATAATCCGTGTTGTCTATTGATAATTTGAAGGTTCTTGGTCGTGAAGTTAGGGCTAGATTGGGCTTACGAACATACCCCATTGGTGTTAAATTCTGTACAGAACCCTGTGATTTAAGCGGATTTAAAAGGCCGAGGGATTATGGCGTTCGTATGGCTGTCTGCCAGGTGATAAATATTTCTAGAGTTTATGGCTGGCCCATGGCCTTCACACTCGACGACATGTTTTGCATGGGCGGCGCCTACTTATTTGGGCTTACGCCAGAGTATCCAAAGTTTCTTGAGGAGGCACCTAATTGGCACACATCAAGTGATGATGCGAAGAAATACATCATGCAAAGGTTTCAAGAGAGAGCCTTACCTCAGGGTAGCATTAAGGCAGTTTTGGTGGCTCCTTTGGAGAAGATAACATTCATGCCCGATGTTATTGATATCTATGGAACGCCAACACAGATATCGGCAATCGCCAAAGCCCTGATCTGGCATGGAATCTTCCCAGAAACAGGATTTATAGGGTTATCATCATGCTCCTTCATTACTAACGCACATAAGACCAGGAAACCCCAAATAAACCTACCATCATCAGGTGAGGTTGCGTGGGGTAGGACGGAGGAGGATGAAATAAGCATGATAATACCTGTGGAGCACGTTGATAAAATCCTCAGTGGGCTAGATGGCATTAGTAGGATATACCCATACCCTGTACCAAAGTTCGCATTTTATGAGCCAAGACCACCAAGGGGCTACAAAATCACATATAAAGACTATGAGGAATGGAAAAAGCACACATAAGGCATTACAATCAAGGAACCCCGACCAACACCGATCATTAACAATAACATCTTCCAACCCATATTAAAACATACAATTAAATTAATGGGTAGCAACATTGGCAGCGCCATGCCTAATTACGCAAACCCAACAAAGGGAGTATTTTTAAATGCAATACCAATAATGCATTAATAACATGTCATTGGGCACAATTTACGAGAGAATTTCTCGAATAGTTGACGGTTTAAAAGATGACATCGTAAATACACTAACACACATAATAAGCATACCAGCAATAAGCCCCGACTACGGCGGCGAGGGCGAGCTGGACAAGGCTAACGCACTCCTTGAGATAATCAAGAACTGGGGCTTTGACGAGGTAAGGCGCATCGACGCGCCAGACAAGAGGGCTAAGGGCGGTGTTAGGCCGAACATACTCGCGATATACAGGGGCACGGACCCAAACGCGGGTAAATTATGGATTGTGGCACACCTGGATGTTGTACCACCAGGCGACCTAAGTGCCTGGACTGTGACGGAGCCCTTCAAGCCGAAGGTGGTCGGTGACAGGGTCTACGGTAGGGGTAGTGAGGATAATGGGCAATCACTCGTCGCGTCGCTATACGCGGTTAAGGCGCTCATGGAGCTCGGGATTAGACCAAGGAGGACAATCGTGCTGGCGCTCGTCAGTGATGAGGAGACGGGATCGGAATACGGCATAAAGTACCTAATGAGGAACAACCCGGAGCTCTTCGACACAAGGGACTCAGCCCTAGTCCCAGATGCGGGGAATAGTGATGGTAGTTTCATAGAGGTTGCGGAGAAGTCAATACTATGGGTCAGGTTCAGGGTAATCGGCAAACAGGCCCACGCAAGCACACCAAACAAGGGCCTTAATGCCCACGAAGTAGCAATAGCACTGGCATACCTACTAAAGAACACGCTAACCACAAAATACGACACAAGAGACCCGCTCTATGACCCACCCGAATCAACCTTCGTAATAACAATGGTGAGTAACCCATCAACATCACCAAACATAATGCCAGGAACACACGAATTCGTAATAGACTGCAGAGTACTACCCCAATACAACCTAGACGATATACTCAGGGACATGGACACGGTGGCGAACCTGGTCAAGGCGATCTACGGCAGGGTAATTGATGGGGAGCAATTACCAAGGATAGAGAGGGAGATAATACAGAGACTAGACGCACCAAAACCAACGTCACCAGACTCGGAAATCGTAAAAACCCTAACCAAGGTACTGAAAGAAACACGAGGAATAGAACCAAGGATAGGCGGCATAGGCGGCGGAACATTCGCAGCCTACTTCAGGGCAATGGGCATACCAGCCGTAGTCTGGTCAACAATAGACGAAGTAGCACACCAACCAAACGAGTACTCGAAAATACCAAACCTAATAAACGACACAAAAACAATGGCCACACTAATAACCACGCTTTAACAAACATCACCAGCCAATCGCGATTAAGGCAAGGCCGGGAAACAACAACGACCACTTAAAAACCCACACCGCACCAAGCCACTACAGAACAGATATTGCCGCATTAACCCCCTGTTACCCTAGTTATTTCCAGCCTTGCCTCCCTCGGCATGTTTATTGGTGCATTTATTACCTCGAATGCGTACCTATGGCGCTTGGCACACTTTCTCAAGCACTCCCTATAAACCCTCAGGCTCGCTAAACCCAAGTAAGGAATCTTTACAATCCTACGAATGCGATACCGATTTCATCAGTTTTTATTATATTAAAATTCTATTTCTTTTATGATAATACTTAAAAATCGCCTTGTAATATGTAAATTATGGTCGAGTTAAGTAGGGATGTTGCCTTAAAAATGTACGAGTTAATGGTTAAGATAAGGTATTTTGAGGATACAATGAGGAAGTGGTATTGGGAGGGTAAGACCCCCATTTTTGACATTGGTGCGGGACCCATACCTGGGGAGATGCACCTAGCTGCTGGTCAAGAACCTGCAGCTGTTGGTGTCATGATACACCTGAACCCATCCGATGCTGTGTTCGCCACACATAGGGCCCATCATGTTGCTATAGCCAAGGGTGTTGATCTTAAGAGATTAGCAGCTGAGATCTTCGGTAAAAGAACCGGGCTTGGTAAGGGTAAGGGTGGGCATATGCATTTATTCGATTCAAACGTAAATTTTGCATGCAGTGGTATAGTTGGTGCGGCATTTCCGCAGGCTGTTGGTGCCGCACTTGGCTATAAACTCCAGGGCAGAAATAATGTGGCTGTGGCCTATGGGGGAGATGGTGCTGCTAACCAAGGTACATTTCATGAGGCGCTAAATCTAGCGGCTATTTGGAAGTTACCTGTGGTTTTCGTAATAGAGGATAATAAGTGGGCAATCTCAGTGCCCAAGTCCAAGTCCACGGCTGTTGCGAGGAATAGTGATAGAGCTGTATCTTACGGCATACCTGGAGTTTTCATACCAGACAATGATTTATTTGCATTATTTGAGGCCGCTAAGGAGGCTGTTGAGAGGGCTAGGAGGGGTGAGGGACCAACACTAATCGAAATAGAGACCTATAGATTTTATGGACACTTCGAGGGCGATCCCGAGATTTATAGACCTAAGGAAGAGGTTGAGGAGCTAAGAAAGAAGGACCCAATAATTAGGGTTAGGGATGAGCTAATGAGGAGAGGTTGGTTAAGTGAGAAGGAGGATGCCGAAATTCAAGCAAGGGCTAGATCTGAGGTCGATGAGGCAATAAAGTTCGCATTAGATAGCCCATACCCAGAACCAAGTGAGGCTTTGGAGGATGTGTTTTCCGCAGCAACGCCACCGCCAGGTAGTAAGGCAGATGTGGGTATGCCACCAACGAGTGGTAGGGTATTGCCTGCATATGTGGCTATATCCGAGGCTATAGCGCAGGAGATGGAGCGTGATTCCAGGGTGTTCTATATGGGTGAGGATGTATGCGCATACAATGGCATATTTGGCATAACACAGGGCTTGTGTGGCAAGTTTGGTCCCGAGAGGGTTAGGGATACCCCAATTTCTGAGGCTGGTTTCATAGGTGCCGCAGTGGGTGCGGCAGCAGTCGGTATGAGACCTATTGTTGAGTTAATGTTCGTGGACTTCCTAGGCGTAACCTTCGACCAAATATTCAACCACATGGCTAAGAACCATTATATGTCTGGAGGACAGGCTAAAATGCCCATAGTACTAACCACAGCAATTGGTGGTGGCTACAATGACGCAGCCCAACATTCCCAAGTTCTATACGCATTATTTGCCCACGTACCAGGACTAAAGGTTGTGGTTCCATCAAACTCGTACGATGCGAAGGGACTCATGATAAGTGCCATAAGGGACGACGATCCTGTTGTCTACATGTTCCATAAGAAAATACTTGGCCTTCCATGGATGTCGTACCCAAAGACAGCGCTAACTCACGTACCCGAGGAACCATACACAGTACCAATTGGTAGGGCAAGGATTGCGAGGGAGGGTAAGGATGTTACTGTAGTCACCGCTGGTCTCATGGTGCATTACGCGCTTGAGGCTGCTGAGAAGTTGCGTGGCGAAGGTATCGATGTTGAGGTTATTGATTTAAGGACGATAAAGCCACTCGATAAAGAGACAATCGTAGGCAGCGCTAAGAAGACGGGTAAAGTTCTCGTGGTCGATGAGGATTACCTGAGTTTTGGGCTCACTGGTGAGATAGCGGCGATACTTACCGAGGAAGGTGCGAATGCGAAGTACAGGAGGATTGCCGTTCCTGATGTTCCAATACCGTACAGCAGGCCATTGGAGCAGTACGTGATACCTTCAACCGATAGGATAGTTAATGCGATTAAGGAGCTTGCGGGCAAGTAATGTGATGGCTGCTATTAGATAATGTTGGTTTAAAAATAATGATCAAGCCTTGGGTTTAGGCTGATTAGAATGGTCTCATCAAAGGTTGGGCTTGTGGTTAATCCAGTATCTGGAACTGACATAAGGCGTGCAGTATCTACAGCGGGTTTTATAGACATTATACAGAAGGCCCGTATAGTTAAAAGTATTTTACGTGGTATCGAGGCTGTTGGTATTGATGAGGTCTTAATAATGCCGGATTTTTACGGAATCGCTGCTCACGCACTCAACGACCTGCCTAACCTAAGTATTAAATGGAGTTTCGTGGATATTAAATCGAGAGGTGATTATACCGATACAATGAATTCCGTTGAAGCGATGATTAAGGAGAACATAGGTGCAATAATACTTCTGGGCGGTGATGGTACTGTGAGGGTTGCATCAAAGACTTCCTTAGATACACCATTGATGCCCATATCTACGGGTACGAACAACGTAATTCCATACCTAATAGATGGTACCCTAGCCGGTATGGCAGCCGCTGCTGTGGCTAGTAATATTGTTGATAGAGGCGATGTTACGTTTAGGTTGAATAGGCTTATTCTTGTGGTAAATAATGAGCCCGTAGATTACGCATTGGTTGATTTGGGCGCAACATTATACCCATTTAGGGGTGCCAGGGCTTTAATAAATCCTGAAATGATTACGGAGGTCTTTATATCGTTGGTGAAATCCACGAGTATAGGTCTTGCATCTATAGGTAGTGTTTTGAAGCCGCTTGGTCTTCCAAAGAATAAGGTGCTTCATGTAATTATGGGTAATAAGTTATGGGTTAAGGCTGTATTAATGCCTGGTTACGTAACCACAATAGGTATTGATAAATACGAAGAGTTAGAGCTAGGATCTAGGGTACCGATAGGTAAGGCATTAACGATAGAGCTTGATGGTGAGAGGGAGGTTGAAGTTTACGAAGGTGATGATGTTGCCGTTTCCTCAGATAATAAAGGACCCGTAATAATAGATGTTAACAAAGCATTACAGGAGTTATTTTTAAGGGAGGCATTCATGAGATGGCATCTAGCTTAGCGAGGTCGCTTATAGTTATAGACTTCTCTGATCGCCTTGATTATCTTTTCCGTGCTTGGTATCCACTCTCTTTCTAGGGCTTCGCTGAATGGTACTGGTGTTGCTGGTGGTGTGACTAACTTCACGGGTGCTTGTAGATCCTCAAATGCCCTGGATGCCGCTAGTGCTGCGATATCTGTTGCGAAGGATGCCCTTGGATAACCCTCATCAACAACCACAAGCCTCCCAGTCTTCTTAATGGACTTCAATATTGTGTCTACATCAAGTGGCACCAGAGTTCTTGGGTCTATTATCTCTACATCGATACCTTCGCCACGCAACTTCTCAGCAGCCTCAAGCGCCTTATGAACCATCCATGCCGTGGCAACCACCGTAACGTCCTTACCCTCACGCTTAATATCGGCAACACCGAAGGGTATCTTGTAGGGTTCCTCAGGGACTGGTCCCCTAATGCCGTAAAGCATCTTGTGCTCAATGAATATCACTGGGTCCTCTTCATCAAGTACGGCGGTTAGTAGGAGACCTTTGGCATCATATGGTGTTGATGGCATAACCACCTTGAGTCCCGGCACGTGGGTAAATATCGCATGTAGAGATTGGGAGTGCTGGGCTGCGGCTTGTATACCTGCGCCGCACACTGTCCTAAGTACCATTGGGATCTTAACCTTGCCACCGGTCATATACCTGAGTTTGGCTGCCTGGTTGTATATCTGGTCAAAGGCTACACCCAGGAAGTCTATGAACATGAGTTCAACAACAGGTCTTAAACCCATCATTGCGGCACCAACTGCAGCACCTATGAACCCACTCTCCGCAATCGGAGTGTCTCTTACCCTTTCTGGGCCGTACTTATCGTAGAGCCCCATTGTGACCCCAAAGACACCGCCATACACCCCAACATCTTCACCCATTATGACGACCCTCTTATCTGCGGACATTGCGTAATCCAAAGCCTCATTCAGGGCTTGCACGAAGGTTATCTCTCTAGTGCTTGCCATACTCACCACCCTAGTCCCACCTCCAAACGAGGACACCTTGCGTGGGTTTTGCGAATACATCATCATAAAGCTCCTCAGGGCTTGGATAAGGACTCTCCTCGGCAAACTTCACAGCCTCTTCCGCCTCATTGGACACGCGTTTCCAAATTGCGTCAAGCTCTTCCCTAGTCGTTACACCCCTCTCCAACAGATATTTCTCAAATATTTTTATTGGATCCTTATTATTCATCCACCACTCAACCTCCTCCTTAGACCTATAGATCTGTGGATCGCCCTCAAAGTGGCCTCTAAATCTATATGTCCTAGTCTCGATTAGTGTTGGTCCCTCACCCCTCCTAGCCCTCTCAACAGCCTCCCTTGTAGCCTCATAGACAGCAAGTACATCCTGACCATCAACACTAACCCCTGGTATTCCATATGCCTTACCCCTCTCTGCAACACTCGTTATTAATTGCTGCTTTGAGTAAGGTAACGATATTTGATAGAGATTGTTCTCGCACACGAAGATTACGGGCAACTTCCAAATGGCCGCCAGGTTAATTGCCTCATGAAAGTTCTGCTGATTTGAACCACCCTCACCAAAGAATGCCACAGCCACATTATCCTTACCAAGCAACTTAAAGGCCAATGCTGCACCAACAGCGTGCGGTATTCCACCACCAACCATGCCGTTTGCACCAAGCATACCTATATCTGGATCGGCTATGTGCATTGAACCGCCCTTACCCTTATTGCTACCTGTCCTCTTACCGAATAATTCAGCGAAGGATGCTTTAATATCACCACCCTTAGCTACGTAATGCCCATGACTCCTATGTGTACCAGTAATTACATCACCAGGCTTTAGTGCCGCCATGACACCAACAGCCACAGCCTCCTCACCCACATATAGGTGGACAAAACCCTTAATCTTGCCCTGAGCAAATAATTCCGCGGCCTTGTTCTCATGAAGCCTTATCTTAACCATTGTCTCGTACATCCACATTAACCTATCCTTAGTCAGCTCTGTTGCCTGTGCCATGAACATTATTACATTATTTATGTTTTTAAATTTTACCTTATAAGCCATGTCACAAATAATTCATGTAAGGTATGAGGTAGTGCTAATAAATATAAGAAAATAATTTTCGCAATGTCTAGAAGTCCCGTGATTGGTCTGGTGGTTAATCCCCAAGCCGGTAGGGACATTAGGAGGTTAATAGCTTATGCGAGTGTTTTTGATAATTCTGAGAAGATGAATATTGTACGTAAATTAGTGATGACACTGCTTGACTTTGGCATTAACAGGTACTTAGTAATGCCTGAGCCAGATGGTATTATAGAGACTGCATTACGAACATTACCTGAGGATGTATTAAGGGAGTTAGATGTGGAGTTTGTACCCATTAGGGTTACTGGTACGTGGGTTGATACATACAACGCCATTAGGTATATGAACGGTAGGGTTAACTCAGTAATAGTACTTGGTGGAGATGGAACAAATAGGGTAGTGGCTAAGGCTGGGGTCGATGCACCAATAATGCCCATATCCACAGGCACAAACAATGTGTTCCCATACATGGTTGAAGCCACCGTAGCTGCTGAAGCCGTAGCAGCAATAGTGCTTGGCTACGTTAATGTTGATGAAGGTACATTTAGGGCTAAAGTTATTAGGATATATGAAGATGGTGAGTACGTAGATACTGCCCTTGTAGATGCCGTATCCACAATGTACCAATACGTGGGCGCTAGAGCCATTTGGGAGCCGGAGTACCTAAACGAGGTTTTTGCCGTACTTAGTGCACCATACAATATTGGCCTATCGACAATAGCCGGTGTAGTCGAGGAGATCACGCATGGCGACGATATTGCAGTGTACGTGAGGCTTAGTAAGAATAATACTGGTAGGAGCTATAGGGTTGCCATAACGCCAGGTCGATTGGTGAAACTTAATGTTGCGGAGTTTCGCGAGGTTAGGCTTAATGAGCGTGTTGAGTTTGATAGTAAATCAACGTTGATAGCACTTGATGGTGAGAGGGAGTTTTTGATTCCACAGGGTAGTAACATTTCGGCAGAGGCTAAGAGGGATGGTCCATGGGTTATTGATTATAAAAAGACACTGCAAATAGCCAGCGGTAGGGGGTTCTTTGAATCACTCAAGTAATTCATTCGGTATCTCAACCCTAATGAACTCCCTACTAAACACCCACTCAGGCCTATTATACTTATTATTGTATAGGTACTCTGCAAGCTTGTACTCACGCTCAGTCAATTCATCCTTATAGAACTCGAAGTTAAGGTACTCGGAGTATCCATTGAGTAATGCGCGCTTTACTTCATCCATATCCTTACCCGCTAAATCATACACGTTACCAACCCTGTGACTAACCTGTGTAACACCCTTATCCTGAAGTTTCGTTCTTGGTACCTTAAGTACTTTGGCGAGCATTTCGAGGTTACTTCTAATGAGCATCGTAGCGTGGAACAGAACCCCACCTTCCCTTAAACCAGCTGCTGAACCAAGTACCTTCTTACCGTTGATCTCCACATCATTAAGCCCAGGGCTTTCAGCCTTAACACCAAGCTTCTTAAACGCCAGTAATACTGGGTTTATCATTAATTCATACATTTTAACCACATCGTTGCTGACACCGTGGTAGTCAGGTACGATCACCGAATATATTAGGTTACCCAGGTCTTGATATACAGCACCACCTCCGGTGTCTCTCTTTGCTATTTGCACATTGTATTGATTAGCGATTTCCATGTTGATCTCCTCCTCAGCTATCTGGAATTTCCCAATAATGACCGCATTCCTATGCCTCCAGAACCAGAAGGTTGGCGGTGATTTGCCAAGCAGCATAAGCCTAAATATGGCCTCCTCAACGGCGAGACTCATCCTTGGATTATCAAGAAACTCCAGCTCAAGAAGTCTGAGTCTCATGATGAACACCTAGTATTGCATTTATGAAATCTTCCTCAGTAACGAATGGAACCTTAACACCGCTCATGAAGAACCTACGGATCACCGAACCAACCTCCTCCCTATCAAGCTTAACACCTATCAGAGCCTTCTCCAGGCTTAATAACGCCTCTTCAGGATACATAAAGAAGTCCCCCGTTATCCTAATCCACGATATCCTACCTAAACTATCAAGCTCCAACTTTACCCTAATAAGCCCCTTACGTGCCTTATACTCATTAATAAGCATAATGAATTATTGCCACAATATTTTTAAAACTTTGCACAATAATACCTTATGCTTGTTACAGTACCAAACCTGTGGAATTATGATAGGTATGGTCCTGGGGTAATAACAGAGTGGTATAAGAGCGAAGGCGATAAGGTTAAGAAGAAGGACCCGTTGTGCCAGGTCATGGTTATAAAGGCCACGTACATTGTCGAAAGCCCTGTCGATGGTGTCATAAAGAAAATCATTGCCACTAAAGGGGCAAGGGTCAAGCCTGGAGACCCTCTAGTCGAGATTGAAGAAGTCACGGCTCCAGCACCACCAACACCTACTGCTGTACCACAGCCTCAGGTTGTTACTGAGGTGAAACCTACACCAAAGCCTGAGGAGGAGTACTCGGTGGTTAAGATTGAGGGTATTAGGAAGGTTATTGCTGATAGAATGACTGAGAGCCTGAGGACTATGGCACAGTACACACTCCATACGGAGATCGACGCATCAGAACTCGTTAGGCTTAGGGAATCAAGGTTCAAGGATTACACATACACGGAATTAATCTCGTACCTAGTGATAAAGGCGTTAAGGGATTATCCTACACTCAATGCTCACGTTGTTGGTGATGAAATGAGGATCTTCAAGCACGTGCACCTAGGTATTGGTGTTCAAACGGATAAGGGATTGCTTGTTGGTGTCGTTAAGAATGCCGATGAAATGGACTTGGACACGTTGGTAAAGAATACGAGAAAGATCATTGATGACGTTAGACAGGGCAAGGCACCACCTGAGGAGTTAACTGGGTCTACATTCACAATAAGCAATCTAGGGATGACTGAGGTCACATTCTTTACGCCAATAATAAATCCGCCTGAGGTCGCAATACTCGGTGTTGGGAAGATTAGGGATGTACTTGGTAGGAAATACCTACCATTAAGTCTCACGCTTGATCATAGGGTCATTGATGGCTACGTAGGAGCCCAATTCCTAGGTAAGCTTAAGGAACTCATAGAGAATCCGCAGAAGGTTCTTCCAGGGGTGTCATTGCTGGAAATACCGGAGAGTGAGTTTAGCCTAACCGCCGTTTCATTGTCGGACACGAAAATTGAGGCAACAATAAGGAATTTCAGGGTGATAGTTGATGAGCCAAAGGAGTCGGGAGGCACTAATGAGGGGCCATCACCCATTGAGTATTTATTACTCGCCTTGGTAGGATGCATGAACGTGACAATCAGAATGATAGCTAGAAATAGGAAGGTTAAGATTGATTCGATAAGATTCTCGGTAGTGGGTACTCTAAATCCAGCGAAATATCTGGGCCTATCAAAGACGAGTAGGGCTGGGTTAACGAAGATAAGTCTCAATGTTGAGATTAAATCAAGTGCACCAAAGGATGTAATTTACGAAATAATTAAGGAGGCCGAGGAGAGATGCCCGGTGCATGACACGTTAGCACACGGAACACAAATAAACCTAGAAATAACAGTATGATACATAATTTTCCTCATCATAATGAACTTAAACATACCGAAAATTCATGCACGTAAATACAGCTTCATAATATTTTTATTGACTTTATCCATGTTCCGCTTAGTGGTGCTATGCTTAGTGGTAAGGAGTGGTGGGTGGTTGGTTTGGGCATAATCTTCATAATCGTGGGCCTCAGGTTCTTACTAGAAGCGTTTGTATCAACGATCAATGCCGTGGGCGTTGCACTCTGGATTGTGACGGGTGTGGGGATTATAGTGGCTAGGAGGTGGATTGCTAGGTACGTTAGGGAGTAACGCTGTTCATGAATTACGAAACTCAAAACCGGCATTGTTTCCTTGGTTTAGACGTGGTATAGGTATAACTTCGCCAGGGCTAGTCTATAGTTATCGTTATCCCTGTCGCAGCACGTGTTGTAAAGTTCCCGGAATAGCCTGCAACTTGGTGCTTGGCTCAACCAAGCCCATGAGTGCGTGTGCCCTGGCTAGGTCGTGCAAACCCTCCACCAGAGCATGCATCATCGCGGTTAAGCGACCAATTACAGACCTAGGGACCACTAGGTGGATAAGCGATTTCCCATCGAGGCTGTTTATCAACCCCATGAATTCATTGAGTAATTCGTCGGTGTTAATGCCTAGTTCATTAAGCACCCTACCCCCAATACCCTCCCCAAACCTAAACACCACACTATCAACATCAACAAGCACAGAGAAATAAAAGCAAAGGAAACAAAACCAAACCCTACTAGACAATCCAGGCACACCACAAAACAGATACGCCTCGACAAAGCGAAATAGAAAGTATTATAAGATAGTATACATTAACTCACTAAATGAGCGCCGACATTAAAGATACAATACTAAAAATAATACTCAACCATGCCGGGAATAGGCTCGACGGCCAGGACGTGAAGATAGTAATAGAATTCCTAAAGGCAATGATTAAAGACAATAAAATAGCACCAAGAAACCCAGAGGACGTCATTGATAAATTCACCAAAGCAATAAACAGAAAACCCGAAACTACACGACATAATTATACGTTTTCTACGGATGATAGAAAAATCAAAATAGATGCTTTTTCAGATAACGTAAGGTTAATTATACGTCCTTCTTGCGCACGTGATTCAACGATATTTGATATTACCTCAAAATATTTAGTTGATGAGTTATTAAAACACGGCATTCTCAGACGCGATAACATTGACGAAATATCCATAATCAACACCGAAAAATTCCTAAAATCCCTAGACGAACTCGAAAACGAACTCTCAGACAAAATAATAATAGCACAACAAATAGCTCACGATACCCCATCATACTACTTCTTAAAGAAAGACAACACATTAACCCGACTCGACAAATACGGAAAAACTATAAACGTCGGCACAAAGAAATACCTAATCATACCAAAGAGCGTAATCACACAACACGAATTAGTACTTCGCATAGAAATAGTGATAATCACAATAACAGATATTCAAGAAAGCAGGGCATCCTTAGAAAACAAACAAACCAAGAAAATCCTCGTTACTTTATCATTCAGATGGGTTGACCCACAAACACTCATAGACCCATGCAGATACGTCGGCACTGAAGCACATCCCGAAGAATTGGCATATTACCACGTCGAACCAGAAGATAAAATAAGGCTCGACAAGAACGCACTTGAACTAATACGTAAAGCAAACGATAACAACATACTCGATACACTACGACTACTGAATAACATATTCGAATTACCACGCATTGAGGAGCCAAGTAAAGAATCTAGCCTCCATAAGGAGCTGCAAGAAATACTCGTTGAACTAGGAAATGCACTAGGACTAGAACCCATCATGGAGTTCGACGTTGGCAGCTTCAGAATAGATGTGGCCTGGCTCGACGAAGGAAAGCTGATCTACGCATTCGAGATAGTGATCGGCGGTAGCGTATTAGAAGCCCTATATAGGCTTGAACATGTGAAAGCAGAAAATAAGGTACTCGTGATCAGTGATGAAAGATTAGGCGAGGTCGAAGGAAAGGTCAGTGAGGATATAAAGGTTATACCAATCTCAGCAATAATCAACAAAAAACGAAAAGAAATAATAAAGCAAATACTAAATTAAGTAAAACAGGCAAAGCACTAATTCACGAACCAATCCTACATAATTACTTCACCCATCCCTTACCATCTAATGAAGCCTCAGCCTAATCGTGTTCACGTTCATCGTACGTAGAACCGCTTACTGATAAAACGTGAAATTGAACATAAATCGCACGGAGTTCACTCATGTCATGATAGGTAAGTATGAATGGGAAGACGTAATATGTGTTTATGAGAAATAATTGTATCTAATCCAATCAGTACATTTCTCGGTAGGTTTTCCAGGCCTGGTTTTCGTTATCTACGCATTTTGGTTCTGCCTTGCCGAGTGCGTTGTCGAACCTGACCACGCAGTACTTAACTACGTTGCCGCTTAAATCGCTGATCTTAACTAGGGCCTTCACACCATTAAGCACCTCATCATACCTAAGAACATCCATCCTAAGCACCCTGTCACCAAGCCCAAGATACCGAACCAAAAACTCCATAACCCGCCTATAAAACGAGAAATCAACAACCACAAAATAGGAGAGAAAATAATTATTTTTAAATAATAGCAATTGAACATTTTGTGACATTAAGTGTTGCTGTGCCACGGTGGTTCGTCGACAAGATCGTTAATAAGAGCGCAGGTATTAGGAACCCTGAATTGAGGCAAATAATTAATGAGTGATTAGGTATATCGAAACTTCTCGCCCTTATGCCACCCATCTTTTGGTGGTTGGAGATTCAAAAGCGGGTGGTATCATTATTTTATCAGCTGGGTGTGGTTCCTCACGGGTTCGGTTAGCATGGTTCATCACCCAATAATTAATACTCAAAAGAAAATTTAAGCCCCTAGCGAAAAGCACAACGAACCAATCACTAATTAAAAGCATATCTATTTAACTAACCTAGTTTACACTCACTGGTGATACCATGCCTAGTAGCAAAGAGTGGTGGATCGTTGGTCTGGGCATGGTCTTTATAGTTGCAGGTTTCGGATCCCTACCTAATGCTTTCACATCAATGCTTGACACAATAGGCGTTGCTATCTATATCACTATGATGTCCATGGATAACAATTCAAATAATGAGAAAGGTTAGGGCTTTAAACGAATCTTGGCATAGATTATTAGTGATATTACCCCTAGCACTATAATTATTGTTACCACGGGCGGTGTTGTTATTAACAGGAGTATTCCTAGTAATGTGAATATTACCGTGGCTATCAGGTATATTATGGATCCACCCCTAACATGGAATGACGTACTACCTAGCTTATGCCTCACATGCCATAAAGCACTATACCCAATTGCAGCATACATGAATGAGTCAAAGCCTGCGGCAACATATAATGGTATTGAAAAGCTTCTGGTGTACGTTATTATGAAAACCATAAGCACCGCTATAGCGTATAGGAAAAGTAATGATGTATATGGCGTAAAGTATCTTCTATGGATCTTGCTTAAAAACCTTGGAAGTGTCCCTTCCCTGCCCAGTGCATATACGAGTCTCGAGGTGCCTAATACACCAGCGTTAAACGTACTAAAGCTCATTAACACGCTAACTATGATCATGAAAATAGCCCCCTCACTACCTAATAGGTATTTGCCAAGTAAGACCTGAGGTATTAACATCGATATTAACGATGTTATTGGTACACGCATGAATATCGCTGTTGTAATGAAGATAAAAACAATACCTAAAATAGAAACACCAATAGGTATACTGAGAGGTAATCCCCTCTTATAATCTACGGCCTCTTCCCCCAATGTCGTCACCCTTCCAAAGCCCAGAAAGAAGTATACGCCAATTGCCGCAGCACTTAACGCGTCTATCAAGTTGAAGTTACCTATATTCGTGATTGTTTGCGGTACTGTGTTTCTAAAAATGAAAATACTAATTATAGATATCACTATTAGTGATGCAGCTATGAAGTAGGTAATACCCATTTGGAAATTACATGATATTTCAACACCTAGAATATTTATTGCAAGTATTAATGTCATTACGATTAATGATAGGACGAGCGGTGATAATATAGTTAGGGCAATACCACCAACGTAGAGACTAATTAGGTAATGAAGTATGTAACCAACAACATAACCCTCCACACCAGCCGCGCCTAGTAATATGAAAATCCACATTAATGATAAGGCAAGTGCGATCACATCACCAAGAGGCTTTTTGAGGAATACCCTATTACCAGCTGCGGTTGGGTAGGTGCTGACTAATTCGCCGTATGCAAGTGCTGCTATTATGACAAGCACTGTCGCCATTAGGACAGCAACAACCTCATTTATTAAGGATCTAGCTGCTAAGTCCAGAGGCATTAAACTAGGGAATACTGAGGAGGCTAAAGGCGTGCCCATGGTAACCGCAACCAGCCTACTAAACTTAAGTGCCCTCTTCAACGACATATTACCTACCCCACAACTCCTCTACTATTGCATCAAGTATTATTTGATCGCGTTCTGGTCCATAAACCTCAATTATGCCATCTAGGTATAGATGAGATGGATTTTTCAATCCCTTAAACATTTCTATCAGTATCGCCGATTCACCAACCACCTTAACTCTACCAGTGGTGGAATCCTCAGTCCTCATTATCGAAACGACTCTACCATTATTCACATTAATGAGAAAGCCATTACCCGTATCCTTACACCATACCAATAAATCAACACTCCATTTCCTAAGCATCTTTTGTAGCTTCTCATTACTATTGTATCTTTCGGAGAATGCATGAAGCACTCTCTCAAACTCATCACACGCCATTTAACACCACCCTATATGTAATTATGCTCTGCAAGAAACCTTATGTATTGTTCCCTGGTTAATATGATCGCTTGCTTACATAGGTTTCTCATTATTGTTTCCATCCTTTCACTTGGTGCCTGAATTCTCTTCAACTTTCTCATGTCTCCTTTAACGTCTATTGAACCATCGATAACCATCCCTACGAAACTATCTTCACCATTGCATATCCTAATCATAACATCATAATTCTCGATATAGTATATAATTTCGGCATTGCCCTCAAGGGTTTTTAGTTGGTTCTTTGGTATTAATCTCAATTCCTTAATCTCGCCATCCACCGTGTACTGCCAAACACCAATGCCTAAGTCCTTAAGGATTATGAGCTCGGTGGCCGTATATACGGCCACCGAGCTCTCGAAACCTTACATCAGAATTTAAAATATCCTTTAGCTCATTAAGAAAATCCTGGGTGCCATATATTAATTGTTTCGACTTCATAATTAATCCTCAATCACCGTAACCTCCCTTCTAACCCTTATCCCCCTCCCTCTTAATTCATTGAGGAACCATGCGGGGTCAATAACACCTTCAGGTGCGTATAATCCAGGGTTTACATTGCCTCTATTTTTAACGAGAAACTGGGCACCAATGCTTGCTGACCAACCTGTTAGTTTAAACATTCTATCAGCGCCACTATATCGTATTATGGTCTCCTTACCACCCTTGGTACCCTTAACCTCGACCCAAAAACCCGATGCCTCAACGCCTCCCGACCTAAATTGCTCATATATCTGGTGAACGAAGTGCGCTAAGAACTCCCTTGCGGCTATCTTAACCCCCTGAACATCTACAATCCTTTCCTCAGTAAGCCCAATGAGCGCCAATTGCCTAAGTAAAGTATTTTGCCAGTCAGGTATTAATCCTCCACGTACAACCACACTCCTCACATTTCTTAAATACTTAGGTATAGTTATGGGTTCCGGATGCCCTGTATAGAAAACCCTAACCTTACCAATAGGGTCTGGAAACTCTATTGCTAACTCTGATTGTAGAGCAGGTACATAGGTTAACTCACCATTTATGTACATAGGTACATTACCAGTTACTGCATGAAGCACATGCAGTATTACGGCTAAGCCCCTCGCATCAGCCGCACTACCCACCCACGCTATATTAACCTCTCTAGTCTCATCTAGATAATCATAGCCCGCGCGGGCGCACACATTAGTAATGCCTGGCGTCCAACCCATACCTATCAACACCCTAGAATTGCTATCTCTAACCTTATCAGCCATATTCATTATTTCAATCGTTGAATCATAATCATCATTTATATCCACATAATCCTTACCCACACTTAAAACAGCATCTATTACTGGTTTTTCGTATTTGTAAAAAGGACCTACCGTATTTATTACGATATCAGCATCTCGAATAATTTTTACTAAAGTCTCCCTATCATTAATGTCAACCTTAACCGCAGAGACATTAGTGGAGGATTTACCTTGACCCTTCAACTCTAGCACCAATTTATTAGCCGCATCATAATTTATGTCCGCTATTATTACCTCATCAACATTGCTTAAATATAAATCTCTAACAACGGCGCTACCCATATCGCCAGCACCACCTAGAACAACGTAACGGCCACTCACAACAAAGTTTTTATTATAACTTATTTTTAAACACTGAATTTATATATTTTACATACTTAACTCCGCATGCTTATTTATATTCATTATAAGACGTATGTATGTTATAGGTGCTTTTCTCGGTACAGTTGTGTCAAATAGTCTTTGCAATAACTGCCTCTCCTCCATAAATGCACGCCTACTTATATCTAGCAGGTCACTTATGCCTCTAGCATCCTCAATCTCCCTCATGATGTTATTCTCAATACCTCTTAACTCCTCAACATACTTAACCATGACTTCACTCCCATAACTTAGAACCAGTTTTCTATGAACATACTCCGCAAACCACCAGTAATTGCCTGGGTTATACTTATTCGTTGGTTGTTCACCCATTACTTGCCTAAGTAGTTCACCGAACTCATCAGATACATAAAGGGGTTTAAACATGCTTAGGCATGGTAATGATGTCCCAGTGAACCAATGAATACTTAAACCATTACGCCTAAGTATGGATACCTGTGATGACGCGGTTTGTGTAGGTCTTAGGAAACCTCCATAATGCATACACACATCTTTCATGGAACCTCTCCAGGGATAATATACCCCTGTGAAGTGGCTCCTTAGTATGCTCATTATGTATTCGGGAGTTATGTAACCCTCTTTAGACCTGAGGGCATTGTATGTGAATTCCCTCCTATCCCTACCGTGGGCGAAGTACGTATATAGCTTATCCGAGAAATACCTAGCAAAACCGAAGCCCCTCCTTCTCGAGAGCCTAATTACATCGTCTGATGCCAAATCCCAGTCATTCTCAATAGTTAACGCATTTGATATTGAATAGGTGGTATCAACTCTCTTAGCAACCCAATACTTACCAGCTGTTTCGAGAACCCAAGTCTCCTCTGGATCAGCAGTTACGAAGGAATTACTATACAGCATTTTATGTTCATAACTAGCATTACCACCCTGCCCATATTCCTCAATAACCCTGATAATAAAATTGAGCGCATCCTTAGCATTGCTCATCCTCTCAAGAGCCAGCCTAATAATGTCCATACCCAACAAACCCTTCATCGGCACCCTCTCCCTAGTAAAGACGGCAGTATTACCAATCGCAAGACCAAATTCATTAACCCCCATCTCAGCACCCCAAATCCACCAAGGCCTTGAAATCAGGATTGCGTATGTCTCCCTAACCTGCGGAAACTCAATATAGGTAGTCCTCACATACCCCTCCTCATGCTTTAACCTAGGTATGTACTCAATAATTTGTGCCTCATTAGGATCCCTATCACTATTCTTAGCAAAAATCATAACGTGATCCTTAGTAGCCTTAGGTGTAGCAACAACAATATCACACATTAAAACAAAAATATCCAGTTTAATAAATAAGCATTAGCAATATGATTCAACATAATGAACCAATTAACTAAGCCTACTTATGATGTCCTGTAGCTCCTTATGCACGAATTCGCCGTTTTTCATGATATTAACCTTTCTTAAACTTAATGAAGACTTTACTCAATCTGCATAAGTTTTTAATGTTTTAATAAGTAAAAATAAATAATGTTTTATTTTAAATCATGTTTAGGTAAGTCATATTAATGTTTGTGTATTATTTTCCTTACGAATACCCCTATTATTGAACCTATCACGCAATAGATGCCCGTTAGGAGAAATGTAAGTAATAAAAAGGTATATCCTGGTATACCGGCAACCGCCCCAGCGTAATAAGCCACTTCTAACACTGGGCCCCCAAATACGGCATAATTAAGGTATAGAAATAACCCTGACGAAGTTATCCCACCAATGAATGATGAAATCGCGGCTTTCAAGTATTCTCTACTGAACGTAACAGTTGCTACTAGACCAGCAATGGTAGTTAATGCCCATATTCCAGTATATAGTAAGGCGTATGATAGGGCTAGGGTGATCAGGAAGACTATTGAGTATCTAAGGAGGTCCCTCAAGCACATCACCCACTGGGTTTTAGAATTATTTCTGCAATCATGTTTTGACTGGTGACGTTGGTGGTAAAGATCAGCGGTAAGTACTCTCCCTTTATCCATATTGGGATGTAATTATCATAAAATGGACTGGCAGGGTTCTCACTTTGACCCCCTGGAAACACACCGTATGAATTACTGAGGTTAGCCAGGTTCGCAATAAAGGTCCAGCTTTGACCACCTGTAGCGGGTGATGTTGGTAATGGCCCGCCACCGCCACCACTCGCGTCATTAAGTGTAAAGTAATCCCCACCTAACCCAGGTAGTGATCCCACGCTTAATGCACGGGCCCCAGTTATGCTGGGCCAGTAAAATCCGTAGAAGTTACCCCATACATAGTTACCATTAGGGTAGTATGTTTCGAGAAGCTTCATCGCGCTAATCGTTGAGTTGATTATTAACGAGTACACGCTACCGTTGTATATGGGTGTGCCGTTACCCGTATCTAAGATGTATATTAAATCCTCATCAAACGATCTAAGCCCAAATGTATTAGGCCATGAACCACCTGCGGGTCCCGGTCTTATATTTTCAAACTCAGGCCAAAAACCGGTTTCATTAAATAACCTGTAGAATACATTGAAGTAAGTCTCTGAATAAATATAGAACCATATCGTTGCAGCCTTCGAGTCTGGGCTCATGACACAATTCCAGTCCTTTAAGTAATCATAGGCGGTCCGTATGTATGGATTTGATAAGTCCGTCTCCAATGCCTTTAGTATTGTGGGTAGTGTCCAGCACGCGGCTAGGTCAGTCTCATTCCACTGTAGTTTCATCATGTCCTGTATTGTTATATTATTATGATTTATTAAGTATTCATAGACGACCCATGCCCTAGTTCCTGGGGAGAAGCTCATAGTATTCCCAAACCAATACGGGTATGAGGGCCCCACAGGCCTTTGGTTCGAAGCAACTATTACACCGCTTGGTGGATTAATTACGTGAGGTATATCGCTGTACGATATATACCCCGCGATGTATTCCTCCCCATTGCCGGGCATTATGGCATTTGGGCTATACGGTAGAGAACCATTGCGCATTGCGAATATTGGGTATAGGCCTGCTGATACAACCCCTATGTTTCCATTGACATCAGCAAACACGAAGTTTTGATACGGTACGTACCAGTACTGAAGCGCGTCGTAGATCTGCATCCAATTAGTTGCCTGTGCTATAGTTAGGAGAACGCCGATATCATTACTATAATTATTACCTAACCAGTACATAACCAGTGCTAAGTGGTCCTTCTCTACCATTATTGGTCCCCAGTTAGTCCAGTTTAACTCGACACCATTAATGTAATAATGCTTAATTGGGTACCAGTGCCCATCCCAGTAGTAGTAATCGCCATTAATTGCTTGAACGAAGAAGAACGTACCCCCCGATATTGCTTGAACATCAGTTAACGTCCAGGCAACATGTTGATTGAAGCCTATCACCGGTACGGGAACTCCGGGTAAGAACACGCCAAATACGTTAAATCCTGACGCCACTAATTGTGCCTCGAACCAAATAAAAGGTAAGGAAAAGTCGAGCACAGGTCCTCCTACTAATATGGGATAACCCGTTACCGTTTTCTTCCCTGACACGACCCACGCATTACTATGTCCTTGGGGATGAGGATTAATGAATGGTGGGTCCCATTCATTATATAATTGATAAGCCATTTGAGCAATCGTAGAATTTATTAACCATATATTCTCAGTCTCCTCGATCACTGTCTCATTTGGGCCACCATTATAGCCTGCGAAGTATACCTGAGGTATTAAGGAGAATGGTGGAATCAACGTATTTGTTAAATTGCCCATCTTATAGTACATTAAGGAGAGAATCAACGCATCATCACTAAATTCCAAGCCCTCTATCATGTATTGTTGAATGAGAAATGAATCCACAGGTGTCCAGGGTTGCGGACGATAATTCAGTAGTATAAACTCAAACGGCAATTCATGATGCTCCTCAGCATAAGCTATGTAATCGTTAACTCCCTGCGAGTATGCCTCAAGCGCCATGACAGTTAAATTAGCCATTGGGTTTCCTTCCTCTGCAAGCTCAAGGGTCTCATTCCAATCCCTTTCTGCGGTTATTAAATTACCAATCTTTAACTGAAATAGATCATATGACTTATACGATGGACCAAGTATGGCAGATAAGTTACCCATTGCAGCTCTCCTCATTAAGTCTAGTTGAAACAGCCTATTCTCTGCCTGAATAAAACCGAACGCCAAGAAGAGGTCATGTAAATTACTGGCATATATATGGTAAACCCCGTATTTATCAATAGTTACAATAACCGGCGCATATAAACCCTTTATATTCAATACCTCATACTTTGGAACGACCGCATTTAACGAATATCCGTAAATACCATCATATGGATTGGCAGCATTAAATAAAACTCCAATAGGTGCAATGTATAAAGGCAAGAGCAATAGAATAATTAAAACCAAGACCGAAACACCTAAGGCAATATAATCCCTTCCTCCGACTTCCTTAGGATTACTCATAATTGTTTAATTTACATATATAATAGAAGTTTTAAGTTTTATTTCTATATATTTTCTATATTTTACAGGAAGTAAACACCATATTGACATAAAGCTATAGATCATAGGCATTAATATGAAGTATTGACCATAGGTAGGATAACATTATAATGATGCATTAATATTTTTACCGTTTTCATAATTATTGCATTCCAATAAATGATGCAAAGTATTTTAAAGTATTTATGCTTAGTGATGAAATCATAATGCCGCTAAATCTAGAGGTAGTATTTAATTAATTTATTTATAAATTAACGTAGTTTATCTATGATGTCCTGTAGTTCTTTGTGTATGAATTCGCCGTTTTTCACTATTAATTCGCCATCTCCGTAAATTGTGGAGTTGAGCATTACGGCATCGACATGGGAGCTTGCGAGGCCTAGCTTACCCCTAAACGTCGATGATTGGCTGCCGAAACCCCAAACAACGGCGCCCCAGACTCTCTCGCTCTCCACTATATTTTCACTAAGTCTTGCATTTGGGTGGCATCCGTATGTTACGTGGGCTGTCATGAACATTTTCTCGTCATTGAAGCTATTGAGCCATTTCTCGAGCGCCTTAGCCTCAGGGCCGCCGCTTATTTCAGTGATTCTGCCGTCCTTGATTCTAAGCCTAACTGGGTTCTTGAGTATGCCTATTGGTGGCCAAATCATACCGTCTATAACAACAACGCCGTTTATACTCTCCTCAATGGGTGCCCAATCAACCTGTCCAAAGAGCATGTACTCGCCAGGTCCATTAACCTCACCCTCAACGAGCACGGGCCTATTTGGGTCGTTCTCGAATTCTACGTCGGTGCCTAATTCCGTGGTTATGCGCATCCTCCTAACCCTACTGGTTATTCTCGCAAGTCTTCTCTGGAACTCGTATATTGCCTGTATGTCAACCCTACCAATGAGCCTAACCATCATGTCCTGGTTAAAGCCCGATAACTCCATGTACCTAGCCCTACCAACCTCCATAGCCTTTTCATAAGGTGTTGAGTATATTAAATACGACCTATCCAGGGACACCCACACATCAGCATTGCTGAGTACGGCCGACAGCGTCTTAACTGGTATGAACCTATCCATAGCCTTACCAACAACAGGCGCCTCATTCCTCAACACAATTAGGGGCTTACCACCATTAATTATCGAGGCTTGGGCGATGGCCATCGCCACTTGCAAATCGCTGCCCGTATCCATCGTTATAACCACTTCCTCACCATCCCTAACCTTCAGTACATCATTAACGAGTTTATACGCGGCATTGAATAATTCAAGGCTCATCATCCCTCAATCACCCCATGTCTCTTGGCTAATTCCTCCACAGGCACGTATTCAAAATTAAACCCGAAGTGTCTAGGACCAAATAGTTCCAATCCCTTCTCACTACGCCAAATCCCTGGTGCGGGGGCGCCAATCACGGCAACCTCCTCGCCAACCTTGACCTTATCATTCGTTACTGGGCCGTTACTATCCATAACGATTATTAGGTCGGGTGGCATAACAATTGGTTTATCGTTTAGGAAAGCCATTATGTGCTCATTCTTAATCCACGACCTAAACACCAAGCCACCCCATTTACTGGAACCCCTTATTAAGAGGTTACCTATCAGGAACCCACCCTCATCCTTCCAATCATACGCATCAACAACACCGCGGAAAATCACCCAACCACCCAGAATTCCAGCCACCACCTTAGCTAAATCCTCACCCTTATTCCTGGCTTCACGTATCGCCTCGCCGATTTTCATCGCTAGAGTTAACGTTCCTCGAACAACGGCCCCCTCAGCTTGCTCCTTACCCATTGGTGTGTCGATTACGACAGCGTGCTTACCGGCGAGTATTGACACGTACCTAGCCAATGCCTCGTAATCCTCCAAGTCACTATATTCCTTAATAATAATTACATTTCCAGTCTCACTAACAATCATGGCTGGGTAAAGTGGTATACCGACTATGTTAGCGGTGCTCTGGAGTAGCTCAGGCGCTGCCCTACCGATCATGTCACCATCAATGATGGGTTTACCCAACATCGATGCAATGTATATGGCGACCGCAGTATTACCACCACCCATTTCAGTGGCTGTAAATGCCGTAATTTCCCTATTGAGGACCTTACCATACTCATCAGCGGCCACCCTGAGTGGATCACTAATTTTTCTTGGCTTCTTCGACCTAGCGCTAGGCGCTACCGTACCCACATAATAGGGGACTGCGACTAAATCATTACCACTGAGCTCGGATACGTCCATAACTTCGATTACTTTACCCGCATTAAGCATGCTTAATAGTAGCTGTAAACCCTCATTCGGATCACCACCACCGCCAGTACCAAGTACGGTAGCGCCTAGGACCAAGTTCTCCACATCCTCCCTACTAGTAATAATCCTCATACGTTATCACGGCATTTAGGATCCTTAATAATTTTAACACCACGTACCTACTACGAACAAAACGACACTTAACACAAAGCTTAAAAGCGTCAAATTATTTATTGTTTTATGCCTTACGGGGATGGTGTAAGTAGGACTGTAATTGCGGTAATAGCAATAGTCGTAGTAGTTGCTATAGTTATCGGCATATACTATGCACTAACAATTAAACCAACACCGCCCAAACCAGTAACTAATGTAACGAAGCCTGTTACCACCGTTTCATGCCCATTACCGAGCAATACAAGTGTGATAATATCGATCGAAAATGAGCCACCAAACTCCGTAGATCCGGCAGTAGGCTTTTACGCGGGTGAGGACGAGATAATGACGAACGTGTACCAAGGCCTCATAATGTTTAATTACACCAGTATTAATTCATTCGTACCGATAATAGCGAGTTCATGGCAGGTCGCACCTAACTATACCGTCTATGTATTCAACATAAGGCATGGCGTCTACTTCGCTAATGGTGACCCTGTTAATGCAACAACGTTCTGGTTCAGCATATACAGGGTAATACTCATGAACCAGGTAGACGCAAGCTTCTTCACAAACATTCTCTACAACGGCACAGAGGCTACAATAACAGGTTATGCTATTCCCTGGGGTGCGTGCCATGCATTGGCTTATGCCACTGGCAATAGTGCCTATACGAGCAATTACACACTCTGCGCCTACGCCCTAGCCAACGTCCTAAGCAACTTCAACGTCCACAACATAACAATACAGAAACTCATGAGCTATCCAAACCAAGCAATTGTAGTTCTCGATCCATACACACTGGAGTTCAAGCTCCTTAACCCATACATGTTCTTCCTACAAATCCTCGCCGAGTACCCAGCATCAGCCGTAGACCCAGTTTTCGTTGATCAGCATGGTGGTGTCGTTCCGAATCAGCAAAATACGTACATGAATACCCACACCATGGGTACTGGGCCGTATCAAGTGGTTCAGTGGGTTCCTGGGCAAATGGTTGTGCTTCAGGCAAACCCGAATTATTGGGCCGCGAAACTACCACCAAGTGAGAGCAACATAATGCTCACACCGCCAAAGATAAAGACTGTGATACTTGAGTACACATCCTCCGCGAATCAAATAATCAATATGCTCGAGAGCGGTAAGGCCCAGCTAATGGGCCCGCTAGCCATACCTGCATTACCACCGCTTTACCTACCGTCACTGGAACAGAACCCATGCCTCAGGGTTGTGATAGAACCGCCGAGCGCCCCAACATGGCTATTCCTAATGATAACCCTTGATACTCAAAAGTATCCATTAAACATAACGGCGGTTAGGGTGGCATTGGTCCATGCGATTAATTACACGGAAATACTGGATACAGTAGCCATGGGCGCCGGTGAGTTATACGTAGGGCCCATAAGCCCTGGAATGCCCTTCTATAACCCAGGTAATTTACCGCCATATAATTACGATCCAAACCTAGCAATACAAATACTCAAGAGCCTCGGCTTTAAGCTAACCCTACCCAACGGCACCGTCATTAACCCTAATGGACAACCACTATCGTTAACATTAACGTATGTCTCAGACGACCCGGCCCAAGTCAAGATAGCTCAGGAGGTACAAATAATGCTGTCACAAATCGGTGTGCAGCTGACACTAAACCCAGTAACTACTCAGCAGGAGGAGAACTTGATATCGCAACCATGCACAGCACCTAGCTACCCACGGATGCTGATTTGGTATTGGTACCCAAGCTGGCTAGATCCAGTTTATCAAGATCTTGTTGTGCAAACAAACGCTATGTATAGCGGTATAGCAGGTAACGTGGCTTGCTTCAACAACACCGTGGTCAACGAAATAACGAATGTGCTACCCTTCATTACGAACGAAACCCTAATGACCCAATACGTTGCTGAGGTTTACAACATTACATACCAACAAGCACCCGATATATGGCTTTATGCAATTAGGCAGTATTGGGTACAGAGTTGTTATGTGCAGGGTGTATTTTGGAACCCAGGAATACTTGGTTACTACTTCCCACTCATGTATTACAACACCACCGCATGCAGCCCCTCATAAAAACTTCTGAAGTGAGTAAATATTTAAAATCGTTATTACCTTATGAAGTTAGGTCATGTCTATTTGGACCTACGTAATAAATAGGGCAGTTAGGGCGTTCCTCTTAATACTTGGGATAATAATTCTAACGTTCATACTATCACATGTACTAGCACCTAACCCAGCATATGTATGGGCTGGTCCCCATGCAGCCCCATCGGTTATTCAAGCAATTATTAAGGAGTACCACCTTGATCAACCGATTTATGTTCAATTGTATTACTACCTGGTGTCCGCATTAACATTCAACTTCGGCTTCTCACCATACTTCAAACAACCCGTTAGTGAATTAATCGCCATTTACCTACCAAGAACCCTGCAATTAATATTCGTCGCCATGATACTGACAGGCCTAATAGGAGTATTCACGGGAGCTTTCGCCGCCGAGCACAAGGATGAATGGGGCGATTACACAGTCAAGGCTTTATACCTAATAAGTTGGTGCATGCCACCATTTCTTGCAGCCCTACTGCTTCAATTATTCATAGCATATTATTGGGGAGTCCTACCTCCAAACCTCATGGCAGACCCAACCTTAGCAGCCCCAAGGTACATAACTGGCTTCCCAACAATAGACGCATTAATTGAGGGCAACTGGCCATACTTCTGGTCAAGCCTTAAGCACCTAATACTGCCCGCGTTCTCCCTAGCTCTGATATCGTTTGGTGTAATAACTAGGATAACGAGGTCCTCAATGCTTACGGCACTCCAGGCAGATTACGTAAGGGCAGCAGTGATGAGAGGGGTCAAGAAGGGAAGGATTGTTTATGTGCACGCACTCAAGAACTCCATGATACCTGTGATAACGTTACTTGCCCTCGTCTTTAGTTGGATGATCTCTGGCTCAGTGATTATTGAGACAATATTCAGTTATAACGGCTTAGGTTGGCTATTAACCACTGCATTGTATAATTACGACTATCCGGCAGTGATCGGCTGCAGCGTGGTAATTGGTATTGCGGTTGTTCTTGCGAATTTCATAGCCGATGTGTTGTACGCAGTGATAGACCCAAGGATTAAGTTGGGGTGAGGTAAATGACCCTGGAGGTCACTGTTAGGAGGCGTAGGGGTTGGGTCGATGTGGTAATTAAGTTACTTAAGAAGCCTGATGTTGCGTTTGGCCTGGTCATTGTTGTTCTGTTTTATGCATGGTCTATGGTGGAGGGCGTGTTACAGGTGGTTGGTGCGTTATTAAATAGTTCAGCCCTTGGTTGGGCCTTACTGCCACACAACCCCTTCCAACCACATCTATCACAATCCCTACAACCACCAAGCATATTGCATATTATGGGTACGGATGACTTAGGCAGAGACATACTCAGTAGGGTGCTCTATGCAGCCCCATACGATGCTTTGATATCGCTTATCGTGGTTGGTGGAGGCATATTAATAGGTGGGCTTATAGGCATGATAGCGGGTTTCTACGGCGGCGGAGTTGAGGAATTCAACATGTGGCTCACAGACCTATTCTTAGCCTTCCCAGCGTTGATACTAGCCATGGTTATAGAGGCTACGTTCGGGCATGGTTATATATACGCTATGGTAGCCATGATAGTGGTTTGGTGGCCATCCTATGCAAGGCTATTTAGGGCCGAGACGATCAGGGTTAGGAGCATGAAGTACATAGATGCCGCACTACTCTCGGGGCTCTCGAGACTTGAGATAATTAGGAGGCACATAATAAGGCCTGCCCTAATCACGATACTACCCTACGCAACCCTTGACCTAGGTAACGTGATACTATTTTACTCAATGCTCAGCTTCCTAGGCCTTGGCCAACAACCCCCACTCCCCGAGTGGGGTTCCATGGTGGCGCTCGGGCTTGAGTATTTCCCGAGATGGTGGTGGTACTCAATAATGCCGGGCCTTGTGATACTCATAATAGCCGTAGCCACGGCACTCGTTGGTGATGGATTAAGGGATGTGATTGGGGGTGAGGAGAGGTGGGTGTAACGCTCAGTATTGAGGATTTACAGGTAATCTACAAAACACCTGATGGTGCCATCCCAGCCGTTAGAGGTGTATCGTTAGAACTATCTGAGAGTGAGATACTTGGTGTTGTTGGTGAATCAGGTAGTGGAAAGTCAACACTGGCATTCGCAATAGCTGGGTTATTACCGAAAAACGCCATTGTTAAAGCCAGAAAATTCATAATTCTAAACAACGATGCCTTATCATCACTTAACGTATTTAATAAATTACGTGGATCCGGCGTATTCATGGTATTTCAAGACCCATTCTCAAGCCTAAACCCGTTATTGACGATTAGGGATCAATTGGCCGAGGCCTACGTAACAAAGGTTAAGCAGTCCAAGGGAGTTAAGGTCGGTATTGGCGATGTTGATGATGAGGAATTGGTTGAGTACCTAAAGAGGGTTAACATACCCGATCCACAAATAACGCTTTATAAATATCCGCACCAACTCTCTGGCGGACAGATACAGAGGGTCATGATAGCGATGGCGTTAATACTCGAACCAAGGATCCTACTTGCAGATGAACCGACAACAGCACTTGATGTATTAACACAGATACAAGTCCTCCAAGAACTAAAGAGACTCGTTGATGAGATTAAGACATCCATAATATTCATAACCCACGACATAGCACTGGCAAGCGCAATAGGCGATAGATTGGCCGTAATGTATGGCGGCCTACTCATGGAGGTTGGAAACACGGAGGATGTTATTAGGGAGCCAATGCACCCATACACCCAAGGATTAATAGCGAGCATACCAAGTAAGAGTAAGTATGAGGGATTGCTAAATGAGATTAAGGGCATCTACGTACCTACCAACCTCAATGAATGCCCATTCGCACCCAGATGCCTCTACGTGAGGGATGATTGTAAAAACTCACTACCAGAGTTAAGGAGAGTTAATAATAGGTTTGTTAGGTGCCACCTCTATGGATAAGGACTTCCTAGTAATAGAACACGTAGTTAAGACATTCCAAGCGAGAAGGAGGACAATTACGGACCTCATACTAAGGAGGAGAGTACCCTTGATATACGCCGTCAATGATGTATCATTAAGATTAGATAAGGGGAGAGTACTCACACTACTTGGCGAGTCAGGCTCCGGCAAGACAACACTAGGTAGGTTAATAGTCGGCCTAGAAAAACCGGATTCAGGCAAGATACTCATTGATGGCGAGGAGGTCTCATACGTAGGATCTAGGGAATACATAAAGAGTAAGTTAAGGGGGAAACTGCAGATCGTATTTCAAGACCCCGCCTCATCGCTTGATCCATACATGACGGTAAAGGATATCGTGACAGAGCCATTAACCAAGCTTGGCATCAGTAGGAGGGATGTAATTGGGGCTGTGAAGAACGCCCTAGAACTAGTTGGTCTAGACCCATCATTCCTTAACCGCAGACCCACAGAACTGTCAGGCGGCCAGAGACAGAGGGTTGCGATTGCGAGAGCAATAATCACAAACCCCGAATTAATAGTCCTTGACGAACCAACATCAGCGTTGGACGCATCAATACAGGCACAAATACTCAATCTATTAATTAAGTTACAGAGGGATTTGGGACTCACCTACGTATTCATAACACATGATGCCAGGGTAGCGAAGTTCGTATCCGACCACATAGCCGTCATGTACCTGGGTAGGGTTGTTGAGTATGGCCCAGCACATGAAATACTCAATAAACCACTACACCCATACACCCAGGCCCTGCTTTCGGCAATACCTGAGGTTGGGAGGAGAGGGTTACCAAAGATCATAGGTGGTGAAGTACCAAGCGCCATCAACATACCAAAGGGATGCCCATTCTGGCCAAGGTGCCCCTACACAATGGATAAATGCCGGGTAGAACTACCAAAGGAGATTCACATTAACAATAGAACAATAATGTGCCACCTCTATAGTTAAGTCCATAAAGGTAAACTTTAGTAATCAGAGAATGAGGATCCTGAGGTAGTAAGGCAGGTTTACGATATGGTCAGCACCACATCATAAGGAATAAAAACCTCCATGGTTAATACTCATATGAAATCAAGCAAGAAGATTGTTGGATTTATAACGATAGGTGAATCGCCCAGGACTGATATAACAAGCGAGATTAAGCCTTTACTTGGTGCTGATATTGAAATTATGGAATGCGGCGCATTAGATGGTTTAGGTAAAGATGAGATTAAGGACTTAGCACCTAGACCTGGTGATTATGTACTCGTTACTAGGCTTAGGGATGGCACCGCGGTAAAACTTAGTAGGGATAAGATTGTTAGTAGGATGCAGAGGTGCATAAACAACCTTGAAGCCCATGTTGATGTAATTGGTTTATTATGTACAGGTGACTTTCCCGAACTTTCATCAAGAAAGATCATGATAGAACCCTCAAGACTGATCATGAACGTTGTATCATCACTCAGTAACATAAAGAGACTTGGTGTAATCGTTCACGATAAGGAGCAGGTACGCATGGAAGAGGAGAGGTGGGGGCGAATTATCAATGACGTGATTGTTGTACCCGTATCGGCATACCTAAGTACTGAAGATGACTTTAGAAGGGCTGCTGAGTATCTACGTGATAGTGATGTTGATTTAGTAATCCTTGACTCCCTGGGTTATAATATAAAAATGAAAAATATAGTTAGGGAGGTCTCAGGAAAGCCTGTAATACTACCTAGAACAGTTATGGCTGAAATAATTAGGGAATTAACCGCATAATGTATTTAAGGAAGAAGACCTTGAAGTAATGATATGTCGATGCTTAAGTACCTAAGAAATAATAGATCTGCTCGATAACCCAAATGTCGATGGCGATTCTGTCCGGAAATTCTTCATCACTAAGGGTCTCGATAAATACCTAACAATGAGTATTGAGCGTGTTAGTGGTGAGAAGGGGTCCACAGATTTTGTAAAAATTATAGTTCCAGGAAAACGCGGTAAGTACAGTGGTGGTGATGCGCCAACTCTTGGCGTTATTGGTAGGCTTGGTGGTGTTGGTGCAAGGCCGTTGATAAAGGGCTTGGTATCCGATGCTGATGGTGCCATAATAGCCTTAGCCGTTGCCTACAAGCTTGCCGAAATGAGTATGAGGGGTGATGTTCTTGATGGAGATGTAATAATAACTACAAACATATGCCCCAATGCTGTGGTAACCCCCATAAACCAGCACCAATGATGGCAAGTCCAGTAAGCATATTCGAGCTTTTAAAGAGGGAGGTTGATCCGCAGATGGACGCCATATTAAGTATTGACGCAACGAAGGCTAACCTGATCGTTAAGGGTAGTGGCTTCGCAATAACCTCCACCATTAAGGATGGGTGGATACTCAAGGTCAGTGATGATTTAATAAACATATACATGTGGGTAACTGGAAGATTGCCCATTATAGTGCCAATAACGATGCAGGACTTATTACCGTTCTCAACATCGGTATATCATATAAACAGTATTGTACAACCCTGGCTTTACACACTCTCCAGTGGTTGGTGTGGCTACGATAGCAGAAACCGTAGTACCAGGCTCAGCAAGTGGTGTCACAAATATTAATAGTCTCGATGAGACATCGAGGTTCGTGATAGAGGTCGCTAAAGGATTCACTGCAGGAAGTGTTAAGTTTTATGATGAAAAGGAATGGGAAATTATAATGAGACTACATGGAGAAATAAGGCATATTTTAACGAGAACATTGCCAACTTAACGCAATTTAAAGCTTCAATATTGGTAACTTCATCCTCCACGCAAGGTATAAATCAACTATCCATATGACTGTCACAATGCTTGTTAACGCTAATTCAAGGGGCTTCATAGGGCTATTGAAAAATGGCGAAACATCTATTGCTATATACGCTGTCACTATTGATATAACTAACCAAGCATCAGCGATTATGCGACTACCCTGCCCCTTCCATGAGAAGTATATGCCCATTGCCGCTGTTAGTAGCATGAACAGGGAAATGGCCAATGTATGGTACATCGCGTATATATTTGAATTAAATGGTAGTGCACCAAGAAGTATTATTGAGAATACTAACTGTATCGCGAAGAAGTATAGACTTAATCTATAGAAGAAGTTCATCTAACCACCCCACCCCTGTACACGTACTTACCAAACTCATATTTAACGTGCGCCTTTTTGAATACGTATGCCAATATTATATGGACAAAGAAGGCCACCAATATGGCATTTATTGCGGCAATACCTGGGACAAAGAAACCAGCCAAGGCACCTGCTGCGAATGATAGTATACCAACAAGGTTTACCTCAGAATACTCCTTACCAGGCTCGAGCTTAAACCTCTGGTATGGATCCTTAATACCATCGAAGTACCTCCTAACTATGTAGAACTCCGCAAACACAGACCCACCAGCGGCAGGTAGCAATGAACCGAGGAGAGATATGAAGCTTTCGAAGGGTGCCAACGAAGCACCTGCTGTATACCCCCAATAGGCGGCTAATAATGTACCTATAATACCAACTATTATTGAGGATATGTCCCTCCTAATCGGTACTGCATTTGTAAAGCTTAGACTACCGCTATATAGATTAACCGTATTTATTATCCACTGCCCCAGTACAATTATTAATAGAACACCAACACCCATACCGAGCTTTAGCATATCCTCCGTAATTATTACACCACCTGTTAGTAACACTATCGCCACAGCACCAAGTATTAGGAATGGGTAAAACACGTACATATGCAGCACCCAAGCAATGACAGCATCCTTTGCCCTTTTAGCGAACCTGGTGATGTCCGGTGCTATTAAGGACCCGGCTATGTATAAGCCCACCGTATCCGTTATGGCCTCAGTAAGCGTCATGTGGGACTTAGGTACTGCCGTAAGAACAGCACCCCACCCACCATGTAACGAGATGGCAAGTAATAATCCAACGGCAACAAGCCAAACGTGCTGTGGTAAAATGAAGTAACTAAGGAACGATAGCGCCCTATAGCCTATGTAGGTGGATAGTATCATGAGAGCCCCACCCCAGAGTGCGGCTGCCCATACGGAGAAGAATGGATTATTCGGGTAAATCTCACTCATGACGACACCAAAGAACCAGCTCTCGACAGCAAACCAACCAATACCCGTTGTTAATGTTATGAGTGCGAACCCAAGAATCTTACCGCCAGCCCTGCCAAAGGGGAACCTCCAACCAACATATGTTGATAAGCCCGAGTATGCACCAATCGCGCTGCTAAGCGCACCTATTATTGCAAGTACAGTGGTGCCTCCTGTCAATACGGCTATTGTAGAGTCGATAAAGTTAAGTCCCCCACCGAGAACACCGCCAGCGAAAAGGACAGCTATTGCACCAAATGCAGCGCTTAGTGTAAGAAATAGGTTATATAGACCGTACCTCTCGACAGACGGTACCTCTTCAAGCGAGTAGTCATCAAAGAAAAACCTACCTCTTTTTTCTTTCATATAATGCAAATTTAGGCTATTGATTTTTAAGCATCACCCTCCATAAAATTTATAAATTTACGAAATGAAACTGATCCGATATGGTGCGTTATTACTTATCAAAGACTGACGTTGAGGATCTCGTTGTTGGTGCCGCAATCCTAGGTACTGGTGGTGGTGGGGATCCATACATCGGTAAGTTGATGGTTCTTCAGGAACTTGAGAGAGGCAGGAAAATTGAAATTGTTAGTGTTGATGAGGTTGATAATGATGCTTTCGTTGTACCTGTTGCGGCCATGGGTACACCTGTGGTACTTGTGGAGAAGGTTCCGAGTGGTAAGGAGGCTCTATTCTCACTTAAGTTGCTTGAGAACTATTTCAATAGGAAGGTTGATTTCATATCGCCAATAGAGGCTGGCGGTATAAACTCAA
>Ga0209739_100048_pt1 | contig 53783 bp, 56 predicted proteins | sample JossMetagenome_2_FD_184729 | JGI IMG/M metagenome (GOLD analysis project Ga0209739, IMG submission 184729) | Hot spring sediment microbial communities from Joseph's Coat, Yellowstone National Park, USA - JC3_ASED (SPAdes) (version 3) | ecosystem: Environmental > Aquatic > Thermal springs > Hot...
GTATTCATTTATTTGATTTATTCTATAATTTATTTCATTAATTTCTTTTTCAATCCTTATCTTTTCGTTTTCAATATCTAATAAATTTACTTTGTCTTTAATTTTTCCCTGAATATATAGTAAATATCTATATTTATTCTCAATTTCCTGATATAGTTTATCTAGATTGTTTTTTTCATTTTTAAGTTTATCTAAATTTTCTTTATCTTTATCCAAACTTTCTTTATATTGATTTAACAATTTTTTATGTAAATCTTCATCTAAAGCTCTTTTACATACTGGACATTCTGATATTTCTCTATTTAGAATATTTAAATATCCTTCTTCTTCCTTTATCCTATTTTCTAAGATTATAATATTATTTTCTAATTCTTTCTTTTTATTCTCTATATTTTTTATTTCACTTTCTATATTTTTGTATTCTATATATTTTTCTATGTTTGAATATATTTCTTTTAGTTCTTTCAATTTATATTCTAACTCTTTTTCATTAATATCTTCCAAATACTCTAATTCCTTTTTTCTATTCTCTAAATACTCTAAAGATCTATTTAATAAATCTTTTGAATAATTTTCATATTTAAGATTCTTTCTTTCAGATTCAAGACTTAATATATTATCATATAATTCTCTTTCTTTTTCTTCATATTCTTTTAACTTTTGATTTAGATAATTTTCCTGAGTTAATAAATTATATTCTATACTATTTTCCAATGTTTTTAGCTCTAAATAATCTTTATATATATTATCTCTTATTTTCTTTAATTCCATAAACCTATTAACTTCTTCTAATAATTTTTCAATATCTTTATCACCAAAGATATTTTTATATAATTCAATATCCTTCAATAATAAGCTCTTCTCTTTTTCTTTATATTCTTTTTCTTTTTCTAAATCTTTTATCAATCCTTCAACTATTTTTAATATTAAGGAATAATATTCTATATCAAATATTTTTTCTAATAATTTTGTTAATTCAATTTTTCCAGATAAATTTATATATCTACCCAAGTCTCCTTGTTTTATGTACAATATATCTGTAAATTTCTCAACCCTATTTATATTTAATATTTCTTTTATTTTTTTATTAACAATATCTGGTCCAGAGGCTATAATTCTATTTCCTTCATATAATATTGCTTTAGATTCTCCATTATTATTTGAAGATCTAACTATTTTGTATATTATATTTCCTTCAGATATTTCTAATTCTACGTTTAAATTATACGAACCAATTCTTATTAATGATGATATATTTGATATATTTATACTTGATAAAGAATCTTTTCCAAATAAACCAAATAATATTGCATGAAATATAGATGTTTTTCCAACTCCGTTTTCTCCTATTATTATATTTTTTTCATCAAAATTTATCTCTAAATTTTTATGTATTTTAAAGTTCTCCAACTTTATTCTATTAATCCTCATTTTATTAATTGTTTAAACATTGTTTCCCTTATTCTATCTAAATCAGAATTTCTACCAGAATACATTTCTTCAAATAATTCTTTTATATTATTAAACATTTTTATTACTTCTTGCTTATCATTTATAAAAAATGAGCTATCTATTATATTATCTATTGTAATTATTTCTTTATTTAATTTTATTTCCTCATCTAAAGAATAGGAGTCATCCAATATTAAATATCCAGATTCTATTAAATTTTCTAATAAATTTTTTATATTAATATAATAATCTTTTTTATATCTAACCTTAATTTTTATGATTGTTTCCTTTGATTTATTATAAATATCACTCTTTAATTTATTTAATCCATCATCATTATTTATTATATCTTCATAAATATATATTGGCCTAACATTTAATTCTTTAAATTCTATATCATTGTCTTTTACATAGAAGAATCCTTTCTTTATATTTTCTTCATCTTTTGATATTTCTGTCCTTTCAGTAGAACCTGGTAAAGCAAAGATTATATTATCGTGCTTTTCTAAATGTTTTTTATGAAAATGACCAAATGCATAATAATCTGCTTTAGGAAAATCATTCAAAGATAAGATTCTAGGTTCTTTACTGTGACCCTCCAAGATATTTTCTGGAAATATGTTTACTGCTCCATGAAACATAAAAATATTGTAACCATTATTTTCAAATTTTAAATTTAATAAATTTTTCTTGTAATATGTTCTTAATTGTTCATATGATAAATTTGAAGGTTCTGATATTCCATAAATATAAACATCTTTATATACAAATGGTTCTTTTATATTTGCTTCATATATTAAACCTAATCTCTTTAATATTTCTAAAACGTTCTGTCTTTGCCCCTTCGTATCATGATTTCCCTTAATAAATATTAATGGTATTTTATGATCTTTTAGTTTAAATAATATATCCAATATTTCCAGAAGATATTTTGAATCTATCCTAAAATAATCATCAAAGAAATCTCCAGAATGAATTATAAAATCTACATTTTCTCTAATTGCAAAATCAATAACCTGTTTAAATGAATTTAAAAAATCATATTTTCTGATCTCACCATATTCTACTGGAATTTGACATCCTAAATGTGTATCAGAGACATGAATAAATTTCATTAAATATTATTGTATAAAAATTTTTTATTTATATTTTCCAAATACTCATTTAAATAGTTTAAAACTATTTCTTTATCCTTTTTATAATAATCAAAACTTATTTTTAATAAAAAAGAATCTTCTGTATAATGTATTTTAATAATTTTGTTTAATGTTAATTCATCTTTATCGATTCTTAAGTATATATTGTAGTTTTCATCAAAGTTACAATTACTTTTTATATCTTCAAACCTTAATCCTAAAGAAATTAAATTTCTAAAAAATATATCTATACTATTTTTATCATTAATTTTTATTTCATATACTTCAATTGTATTACTTATTAATCCTTTATCCTTATAATTGTTTATTTTTATTTTCTTTCTATCAATATCTTTTAATAATAAATCTATTGCGTTTAATATTCTATTTCTATCATCCCATTCATGTATATTTACCCTCAATAGCACAAAGGAAATCTTCATAACAATTATATAGATATATAGAAAGGTTTATATTTATAAAAAAATTTATATGTAAAATGGTAAAAAGAACTCAAGGTTTACCTATAAATACTATAATTTTGGCAATTATTGGAATAGTTGTACTGGTATTTCTTATACTAATATTTACTGGTGGAATAGGAAAATTTGTTTCAAGTACCAGCCAGGTAGGTCCATCATCTAATCAAACAACTAGTGCACAATGTTCACAATATGCGGCAGCAATACATCAACAAATGGGAACCTCTACAGACCCATCCTCTCAATTACGAATGTTAGCAACTTCTCCATATGTATCTACAAACTGTAGTGTTCATTTCCAATATTCATTTACTTTATATAATGGCTCAGAAGTCTTATGTGGACTTGGTCCAGATACATGTATAAACTTCGAAGGATCTTGTATACCTGGTTGCCAACTCAAATAAAGATTTATTTTTTTATTACTAAATATTTTTTATGATAGATAAAAATTATGTTTCATCTATTTTAGGTATATCAAAAACAAAATTACAAGAATTAATAAATGAAAAAATAAAACAATATAAAAATTTAATTGATGAAGAAACGGCTATTTTATTGATATTAAAGGAAAAGGGATTAACATTAGAAGATCTATATAATATAAAAGTAAAAAACTTATATCCTGGACTAAAGGTAAAAGAGATAAAATTAAGGATAAACAAAGTACTAATAAAAAAAGATAATTTAATAATTTTAGAGGCTGGAGATGAAACAGGATTAATTAAGTTAATAATTAAGGATCATAAATGGAAAAGAAAAGAAAACTTATTAAAAGAAAATAGCAATATAAAAGTAAAAAATGGTATAGTATTAAATAACCTTGTTCTATCAATATTCATAAACAACATAGAACTAATTGAAAAAATAGATGAAAACATAAACCCAAATCAAAATTATATATCATATAGATATATAAGATTATTAAAAGAGAATGAGAATAATTATATAGTATTAACAGACAATTTTAACATATTATATTTAGAAAAAAACATTCAATTAGAATATAATAAAACATATACGATAAAATTTTATAATAAAAGACCTATAGAAATTATTGAGCTAAAATCCTACTAAACTCATTAATTTATCAGGACTATTGTAATACATACTCATAATTTCTGCAATCTTTCTATAATTTCTTATGTTATTTTCTATCATATATTCTAGTACTCTTATTTTAAATTTAAAGTTAGTTTCTATACCATTTTTATCCCAGTTTCTGATCTCCGCAATTTTATTTAATATATAACTTTCACCCGCTATGTAAGTATCATCCCTTGGATTCCATTTAAATGAAATTATTCTATCAACATCTTTCTTTTCTTTATTAAATCCAAGTATTTCATATATCTTATCTACTCTTCTTACATATTTCCCTTGATATTTCAATCTTTTGAGGAATACAACCCCATCCAATACTTCCAATAAAGCTGGAGGTAAGTTAATTGGTGGAGATAATAACCTATCCATTAATGCTTCAAAACTTTCTGCATGTATGGTACCCAAACCTGCATGACCTGTTGCCATTGCTTGGAATAATATATAAGCTTCTTCTCCTCTCACTTCACCTACAATTATATAATCTGGCCTTTGCCTTAAAGCAGCTTTTAATAGATCAAACATCGTAACTTCACCATATCTATTTGGACCATATCCAGGTCTTGCAACTTGTGATAACCAGTTTGGATGTGGTAACCTTAACTCCGCTGTATCCTCTATTGAAACTATCTTTTTCTCAGGTTTAATAAATAGAGATATTGCATTCAAGAATGATGTTTTACCCGTAGCTGTTCCACCGGATATTAATAATGATCTACCCTCTTCTATTAATGTCCATAAATATGCCAACATATTAAAGTCTACGGTTCCATATAGTAATAAGTCAACTGGTGTAAATGGGTCTTCTGTAAATTTTCTGATTGTAAATGAAGAACCTCTCCTAGAAATATCTTTTCCAAAGGTTATCTGAATTCTTGATCCATCAGGTAAAGCTGCATCTAATAAAGGATTTGCAACAGATACAATTCTACCAGCCCTTACAGATAATTTTATTACAAAATTATCCAATTCTTCATCAGAATTAAACTGTAGGTTTGTTTTTATTTCACCTATTAGTGGATTCCTATGGAATATAAATATTGGATAATTTATACCAGTACAAGATATATCTTCAATTAATGGATCTCTCATTAATGGATCTATTATTCCATAACCAATTGTATCTCTTATTATATAATATAATATATATGGCAATTTGTTTTTATCTATTTGATATCCTTTTTCTTTTATTATACTCAAAGCTTGTTTTATTATATAATTTCTCATATATTCCTCATTTTTTTCCATTCCAAGGGGAAGTTCTGATGTTCTAGTTAGATCATCAATTATTGTATTTATAATATTCCTATCATTATTATCTATATTTGGTTCTATTACATGATATACAAGTTCTCCATATTCATTATCCCACGATATATCTGCATATGCAAATATGTATTCTCTACCAAGAATATTCATTCTAGTTAGTGGATATCTAAATTGACTTACATTTTCGTTTTTATTGTATAATTCTATGAAAAATCTAAGTTTATCTTTTTCAGTAATTTTTATATTTTCTGATGGTATACTAATCAAACTTATATTATAAATTTTTTTCTTTTCTCTTTTTCCTTTTTCATATTTATTACTAATTAATGGTATATAAATTGGTTTATATTCTTTAGGTGTACTTTCTACAATATTTATTTTTTCAATTTTTTCATTTAATTTTCTTTTTAATTCAATTTTTTTTCTTACTATATCTATAACATCATCAAGAAAATCATAAATGTTGCTCATATATTTAAAGAAAATTTGAGAAAATATAAATTTAACTTATATATAAAATGGAATCTATAGAATAATTCTTATATTGTAAAAAGAAAGAATTTAAACCCTGGCCATAGATAGGATGGAAATAAGAATTGTTGTTTAAATTTATAGATAAAAATTTTTCATTATATGTTATATACACAACGTTATTAATTGCACTTATTGAAAATTTATAATTCTGGGAAGGTTGACAAAAGAGATTTGCATTATACAAATAAGAATAATATATACAAAATTTAACATTTGATCCTATATAATTTAAAACTACTTTATCATAATTTGATGGATTTGTTATGTAATTAAAATATGAAATCGTCAGTTGGGAAATATAAAATAATATTAAAGTTATTAATACTATTTCTATTGCATTTACTGGCATTATACAATAGAAGCTTGTACATAATAATATACTAATTGTTTACAAATAGTAGAATTTGGATTATTAATTATTTCTAATCTTTTATATTGTAGATTTATATTAACGGGATTTCCATCTGTATTAACTGATGTCTGACCAGCTGGTTCTATTACTATTAATTCACATTGTCCATTTTGAGGATTATACATTGGTCTACACTCTATTTGATATTGTACAATTCCACTTAATTGAGTTGCCGAAAGTAAACATTTTGGATAATATGATACACCAGATATTCCTACATTATGTTTGGGTATAAATGATACAACATTATTCTGAACAATTATATTAAAATCAAAATATTGGGTTATAACATTTTTAGTACTCATTAAAGGCAATATTAGGGTATTATTATTTATATCTTGTATAATTATATTAGAAGAATTTACTTTTACTATAAGATTTGAAATTCCACATAATTGAATAGAATTATAACCAGATAAAGGTACTGAAACTGTATTGTTTACATTACATGGAATATATATATTATAATTTATTGGAATTACAGAAATAGATGGATTATAGTAATTTACTGGTGTTTGAAATGAATATTGAATTAAATTATCATATATACTTAAAGATCCTTTTGGTAAAGTTAATGTAATAGTTTGAGATCCTCTACTTTGAACAACTGATGATATAGCATCTGCCAATGTAGTTAATTGCTTCTGAATATTATCTACTGTAGACTTAATCTGAGATTTTTGTATCAGTGGTATACCCCATTCATATATTCCTATTGATAAACCAACTATAATAATTCCCAACAATAAATAACCGATAAGATTTGATTGCAACTTCATTTTATAAAGATATTAAAAAAATTTATCAATTTTTATATCCTTTTGTTATAACTTTGTATTGATGAACCTATATAACTTGAACTTTGATTATTTTTTATACTTTCTATCTGCTTCTTAAGATTATCTAATAATTCTGCTACTTTTAGGTTGGCTTTTTCTAAGTTTTCTATCCTCTTTATTAATTCGGTATTATTTTCATGTGTTTCTTTTCCTTTTGGTCTTAACAGAGCAGCTTCTTTAAATATTTCAAATAAACTCTTTAATTCTTTATATAAATTATTTGTAACAACTACTAATTCAGATATCTTTGCCTGTAAATCTATATTACTTTTTATTAATGAATTTACAATTTCTTTATAAAATGATGTATCTATATTCGATTGAACATAATACAATTGAGCCTGTGCTTCTTTTTTAGCTATTGGGTTTGTTTCAGACGGTATAGAAACCTGTTTTTTTATTTCTTCAATATTATTTTTTAATTCTCTTTTTAATGTAGCTAAATCATCCTTTAAGTTTTCTATCTCCTCAACCAATTTTTCAAGGGGGTCTGTTGGTACAAGTTCATAATCTGAGGATGGCATAAAAGAATAAAAAATTTTGATATTTATAAATCTTCTAAAAAACTATTCTTCAACTTCTCCTTCTTCTTCAGATTTACTCGATGGCTTTTCTTCTGTTGATTTTCCTACTGCAGCAATAACGTCATCTATCTTTAATATCATTATGGCAGCTTCTACTGCTGACTTTATAGCTTGTATAGTTATGTTTGCTGGTTCTATTACATTTTTCTCCCACATATCCGCAATTTTACCTTCAATTGCATCTATTCCAGCCCATTTTTTACCTTGCTCATGCAATGCTCTTAATTGTGTCATTGCTTCTACAGTATCCATACCAGCATTTTCTGCCAATGCTGCGGGTATTGCTTCTAACGCATCTGCGAATGCTAACATTGCCATCTGTACCTTTGATGATTCTTTCTTAGCTTCTTTTCTTATTCCTTCTGCTAATTCCATTTCTAGTGCACCACCTCCAGCAATTACCTTTCCATATTTAATTACTGTTGCAACATCTCTAATTGCATCGTTTATAGACCTCTCAATCTCCTCCGCAACATGCTCAGATCCTGCCCTTATTAATATTGTAACAGCTTTTGGATTTTTACATCCGGTTATAAATATCATATTTTCATCCGCAATTTTCCTCTCTTCAACCAATTCTGCATATCCCAAATCATTTTCTGATAATTCATCAATGGAATTTATAATTTTTCCACCAGTTGCTTTTGCTATTTTTTCCATATCTGATTTCTTAACTCTCCTTACAGCTAATATTCCATATTTTGCCAAATAATAGGCTGCTAAATCATCAACTCCTTTTTGTACAAACACAACATTTGCTCCTACTTTCTTTATCTTTTCTACCATTTTCTTTAACATCTCCCTTTCTTTATTTAGAAACTGTTCTAATTGCTCTGGTGAGGATATGTTTATCCTAGCATCTGTCTCTGTTTCTTTAATCTCAATAGCATCACCTATCAATGCTATCTTTGCATTTGAAACGACCTTTGGCATTTCTCCATGTATTTTTTCTTTATCTATTACTATTCCATCAATTAATGATGTCTCTTCTACACCACCACCTACCTTTTTTTCAATCTTTAATGAATCTAAATCTACAATTATTTTCTTTTCTCTATTTGGTAGTTCTACAACATCTGTTACTTTCCTAACAGCATCAACAATTATTTTTGCCAGCTTATCTGAATATATAGATGCCATTTTTGATGATAAAGCAGACTTAGCAACTTTAATTAATATATCTTCATCATTCATTGATACCTTTTGAGCTAATTTATTTACCAATTCTTCAGCAATTATTGCTGCCTTGTTATATCCTTCTATAATAATTGTTGAATGTATATTTTTATCTAATAATTCATTTGCCCTCTTCAATAATTCACCAGCTAAAACTGTAGATCTTTTTGTACCATCTCCTACTTCTTTATCTTGTGTTTTTGCTATTTCTATTATTAATTTAGCAGCTGGATGTTCAACATGCATTCGATCTAATATTGTTGCTCCATCGTTTGTAACAGTTATATCTCCCAATTCATCTACTAACATTTTATCCATTCCTCTTGGACCTAAAGATGTTTTTAATATCTCCGATACCAATACAGCTGCCATAATATTTGATCTCATTGCTTCTCTACCTATAGTCCTTACATATTTTTCTGGAGATAGCACAATTGGATATAATCCTTTTTTATCCTCTGCCATATATATATTATATATATAAGACTTATAAGTTTTGGACCAAAAATTTTTTATTAATTTGCTTTTTCCCTATTTTCTATTAATCTTTTTATTTCCATTATTATATTATTAATATCACTTTCTTTATTGTTATAAAAAACGTAGTAATCTTTTTTCATTTCTTCTAACTCATCTTCTATAACCTCAAGGTTCATTGCCCATATATTTGTAAAAATTTTATTATATGGATAATTTCTTTCTTTTGATAACCTTTCATATAATATATTTGGATCGGTTTTTATAACAATATATAGATCACATTTATCATATAAATGAGCAAAATTTCCCTCTATGATAATGTATTTATTATTTATTTTTTTTATATAATTATCAATTTCTTGAAATAACTTATTTTCATCTACTATATATGTTTGTTCAGCCTCATCATATTCTTCATATAAATTATTCTTAATTGCAAAATCGTATATATCAATCAAAACAGCACCGATTTGCTCAGCCAATTTCTTTGCTATTGTACTTTTTCCAACACCAGGTACCCCTGTTATACAAATAATCATTTCTTTCTTATTACAAATTCGGTTCTTGGATCTTTATACAATGTTGATTTGTTTATTGCCATCATAGGTATTCCAAATAAAGTACTTAACAATCCCTCAAAATATCCCTCCATAAAATACTCCTTTATTTCTACATTTTTTTCCTTTAATATATCTTCTATATCTTTTAATACTAAAGATTCTACTGATGAACTTAATGTAATTAAAAAATCTAATGTTTTAATATCAATAAATATATCTTCTACTTTTCCAAAACCAAATTTCTCAATTAATTTAATTATTTCTTTTAGATAATCTTCATTTAAAACTCTTTCCATTCCAGAATACATTTTATATGTAGTTGAAATTATAATACCAAATCTTTTTCCAGAATCTCTAATGAAATTTGGATTATTTATTTCTAAAGCTTGTAAATATAAAACCTGAAATATTTCAGAAGGAATTATTAAAAATTTTATATCGGAAATGCTATAGAAATCATTTTTATCTTTTCTAATTAACTTTATTATTGGCGTATTTCCATGAATCATCTCTAAAAAGCTTACATCTTCATTTATATACCATATTTTTGCTTTTCCGACAACCCTATAATTTAAGTATCCCCTCTCTTTTAGTATTTCTAAATGTTTAGATAATGTAATTCTATTAATATTTAAGATTCTCGATAATTCAGAAATGGTTAATCCATAAGCATTCTGTTTAAGAACCTCCAATAATTTCTCTTCTACATTATTAGTACTCATTAATATTTTTTAGAATTGGAAAATTTATATATATTTATCAAAAGATTAATATATGAAAAGAGAAAAAATTATTAATTTATTGGTTATAGCCATGGCTTTTATAATTTTAGTATTACTAACAACTACCAAACCTAGAATAATAAATTATACAAATAATATTAACAATAATGAGACATATATATATACAAATCACAATAATATAACGATTGCTGGACCTTATAATATTACACAATTAGAATTTATACCAATATATTCAAATACAACTTTATACAATTCATTAAATAAATATAAATATCAGTTATTTATTTTTGATCCAACATTGAGTGGATATTACAATGCAGAAATTCTTTATATATTAATATATTTATTAAAGTATAATAAAAATGTTATATATGTGTGTTCTTTCTACTACAATAGCTCTGGGTGCAAATATTTTTTAGAGAATAATAGTATAAATGATGATTTTGTTTTTTTATATACTATGAATAATAATTACGAAAAATTGACATATATTCTACCAAGAAATGAAACATTATTAATATACTTAGTTCCAACAAACAATTCTTATGGAATAATCTTTAATGATTGGAATAATACAGTCATTATATATAACAATAATAGTATAATTGCCCAGATGGTAGCCCAAAAGTTTATACTATATTATTATGGGATTATCAATAATTAGAAAAATATTAAATTATCAGTTTGGAGATAATGTTGGGGATAAGATAATTGAAAAATATGGAGAAAAGATAAAAATAGAAAAAAGTAAAAAAACTGGAAGAATAAGGAGAATATACATAGATGATAAGCTATTTGGAACTATAGAACCAACAACAGGATTTGTTATATTAACATTTTACGGAGGACTAATAGTAAAAGAATTGTTAGAATTCCCAAAATATAGGATTATTGTAAAAGATGAAGCAATAAAATTTATAAGAGAGGGAAAGTCTGTATTCAATAAATTTGTTGAGAATTTAGATGAAAATATATTACCAAGAGATATTGTATTAATAGTGGATAAAAATGATAATTTATTAGCAATAGGAGAAAGTTTATTGTCCGGAAAGGAGATTAAAGATTTTAAAATTGGAGTTGCTGCAAAAGTAAAAAATGTTTGAATATGTAATAAAAAAATATTACAATAAATTAATAGATTATTCAAAAAGAAATAATAGATTAAGAAAAGAATTAATTTTATCAGTATTTCTTGCAAATATGCTAATATATTCAATACCACTATCCTTATTTAGCTACTATTATATTGTTTTACCATATAGTTTTTTGATAAGTTATTCAGAATTTATATCAAGAATATTATATTATTCAAACATAGATTTTATAATAGAAAATAATGTTTTATATATAAAAAATATAAGTTTTATAATTAATCAGGAATGTACTGGCTTTAAATCATTATTTGGTATATTTGCCCTAATATTTTCTACACCAATATTAAATATAAAGAAAAAAATACTTTACTTTATTATTTTTTCTCCAATATTATTTATCCTAAATATATTTAGATTATGGTCTGTCTTTTATTTTTATTATATGTTTGATATTGATCCTAATTTTTTACACACATTTTTATGGGAGATTTTTACAACAATATTTTTAATTATTTTTTGGCTAGTATTTTTAATTAAAAATAAAAAAGAATTATTCGTTTAAACTTTCTAGAATTTTCTTAATATTCTCATATAGATTTTGACTTATTTTTTCAATATAAATTATATTATTATTTTTCATATAAAATCTTACATAATCACCTAGATTTAATTTATTTATATCTACAGGTTTATCAAATGCATATTCTTTTCCACTTATTTCTATTATTACTTTATCTTTCATTATATTTTTTATTTTTCCATATATTATCCCTTCTTTTATATAATCAAACGATTCGTACATTTAAAATATTTTCATTTAAATTATATAAGCTTCTATTACTGCTGCTATAAATATAAATAATATTGCTAGAACAAGCAGTGCTAAAGAATCTGAAAGTATATTTTCTAAACTTTCTCTATCCAAGTTTTTTATAAATGCTATAGATAGAATATTACCTGCCAATGCTGCTAGAAAATATCCTAAAAATTCTAATATCCCATGTGGTAATATTTCTATTAAACTAATGGCTGGAACTAAAATAAATTTATGTATAATATTATTTGACATATATTCTGATGCTTTTAAGCCTAGGAACACTCCAATAATTGAAGCATTCCACAATAATAAATATATTGCTCCAGCACCAAATATTATTGAAAACGCAAAAAATAACAGTAATACCGTCATATTATTATATAAGATATATGTGAAAAAACTTTTCGTATATATTACATTTGCATAACTTAGAGCAATAATATCTTTTCTAATACTCTCTATTGCTTGTATTTGAGGATAAAATAAATTGTGATTTATTAAGTAACCTATATAAAAACCAAATATTGATGCAAAAAATATTATAAATGATATTGTAAAATATTCCTTATATCTTATAAATATATTTTTCTTTGATTTTATCTTTTCAGATATCATTTCATCCTTTTCTATTATTTTATTATATATCTGAACAAAAGGAACTAAAGATATTGCAATTATCAATATTCCACCATGAGGCCCAGATTTAAGTGATAATAATGTAGAAAATACTATTATTATTATACTTAAAAAGAATAGTATAAGATAATTATACCTTATCTTCTCTATTAAGATATCATACATAATAAAAATTCCAACTCTATCTTATTTAAATTTGACGGTATTATAATACATACTGGAGGATCTAAATTTATATTTAACAATTCCTTTATCTCTTTATAATATATTTTCTCATTTTTTCTATTTAGGTTGGAGCATACTATTAACTTAAAATTCTCATTAAAAATTTTTTCCCTTTTACTATCTATCTCCAATAATCTTTTTATTGCCTCTTTATGATCTAAATACCTATTATTTATCGGATCTAGATCTAATAATACTAATGTATGTAAATTATTTTTATAATTTCTTATGATATAGTCATAAAATTCTGTAGATTCATGAAATGATATTGAAACTGTTCTTCCAAACTTATATAAAAATAAACCTATTTTTCCAATTTCATCAAATATTGATGGTGAATTTATTATTTTAAATTCTATATTATTTTTCTTACAAAGCTCTATAAAATACATATGAGTGGTAGCAAATAATGGATTTCCAGATGTTATCAAAATTATTTTCTTATTTTTATTATTTAATATTATCTTCTCTAAATCAGATTCTACAAAGTTCCTATCAACAATCCTTATATCTTTTCTTATATTTAATAAAAATTCTTTTGTTTCTTCATCAATAAAATTCGTATAGTACTCTAAAAATATCAAATCTGCACTTTTTATTTCTTCTATTAATCCATAAGGTATTTCATCCTTATTTTGTCCCAATCCAGATAATATAAACATTTTACAAATTAAAGAAATCTTTGATTTGCCTTTCCTTAGATTGATTTCCAAATGTTTGATCTATTTTCATTTTTAAAGCTCTTAAACTGGAACTTGTATATTCATCCAATTTTAATTTTTCAGCCAGCCATAAACTTGGTTCTAAATATTTTACAACACTGCCATAATGAACGGTCATTACAATTCTTCCTCCACATCTGTCGCATTTTCCAGATAAAGGTGGCCTCCTAAATCTTTTATTACATTTTATACATCTAAATTCTTGTTCAGAAAACTTTCTCAAATTACCTTTAATATCTCTTGCAAAATGTAGATTTATTACTAAACTTGCAACAGTACTTGGATCTACAGATCTTAATAATTTTGCCAATTTTAATTCAAAATTCAACTTTTCTAACATTTCTCCTAAAGATTTATATGCAGAAACTTTATTCCCATTTTCACTAATAGAATTTATATCATGCATAAATCCCCAATTTATATATTCTTCTAGTGTATCAATTCTTTCTTTAAATATTTGTATCTTTACAGATTCTGGAGATTTATATTGCAATGCTGCTTCATACAATTCTAGTGGATAGTTCCAAACAGTATCAAACTTTTGTACTTCATCATCAATTTCCATTCCCTTAACCTTTATTGTAATTGTTAATGGAGCATCCATAGTTCCTCCTCTTTTATCTGGTAAATATTCTTTAGAGAAATTTAACAAAGCATCTAATAATAATAATACTGTTCCTTCATCTCCATCACAATTTCTTCTTATTGCAGCATGCATCATTGGATGCATAAGTAATGCCTGAGTTCTTGAAAATCCTATTATTCTTCCAACAGTACCTGCAGAGGTATGTGGAGCTAAAACAATTAGTAGATGACCTAACAAATCTTCCGGTTTTTTTACATTATAATATCTATTCATTTTATATAATCTTTCTAATTCTTCATCAATAAATTTGGTAGTATTTATTAAAGAAATTAAAAATCCGTCTTTCTTTAATTTACCACCTTTCTTTAATGGACCAATTGTTGGTAATATAATATCCTGAGGTTTTAATTCTAATATCTGGTCTTCATTTTCCAGAGGATTTCCATAAATATCATGAGTATACCCTAATTCCCTTAATTTTTCTATTGAAGTATATACCAAATCTTTTGGTTTAAAGTATGTAATTGGTACTTCTATTGCATCAAATCTCACCGTTCCATCTCTAAATACAAATATGCCATATTTTGCCCTTAATATTCCTTTTTCCAATCTTTCTGGTTGTTTGTTTTTTGAACTTAAACCTTCTGGTCCCTTTACTATTTTTGGCAATTGAGAAGGGTCTAATCCAAGATTTTTTAATGCTGCTTCTACATATTTAGAAATTTGTATTGCATATTTTTTATGTTCTTTTCCATCTTCTGTCTTCAATAATTTTGTTTCTGAATTACAAAATATACATTTTTTATATGGAACATATGTTTTACAATTTGGACAATAATATGTTCTTAAATCTGAAACAATTTTCTGATATTTCATCGATTCTAAAAGATTTCTCATCCTTCCCCCTTCTTCTCCTACAGGAAATAGGACCATTATTGAACCTCTCAATTCTCTAATTTTCGCTTTTTCAGGTCTTCCCATTCTAACTCCAATATATGTACCAACCTTATCCCTAACAATAACTTTTGATATCTTATTTATCAATTCGTATCCATTTTTTTCATTATTTAATTCTGGAACTTTTTCAAAATATCCTAACTGTATATATAATGATGCTGAATTTGGATATTCAATTACAATCTTGTTATTTTCCAATTTATGCTCAATTAATATTTCTTCTAATATATTCTTTATTCTATCATCATATTCGATTTCAATTTTATCAGCAATTTTATAATTTTCACCATTTATTTTAATTTCTTTATATGAAATTTTTGCCTTTTCTTTTAAATAATTTAATAAATATATAAAGTCTTGTGAACTTATATCCTTCCAGAAATATGTATATTCTGGATGCAATGGAACATTTAATAATATAGATATCTTTAATGAATTAATGAAATCTGGTTTATTTCTTAGTGGATCTCTGATGTAATTTTCTAAAGTATTTTTATCGATATCTAAATATTCTGATAATTTTTCTAAATTTTTTATTTCAAATAATTTCCTTGGTTTAAACATATCAAAAACAACCTCAAATCCATTTACTCTTTCTTTTGCATTTTTTTCAAATTCCAATATCCACCATTCCTCACAATATCCTAAAGGAACTAAAGGATGTCCATTATCTAAAAAATCTCCATATGTAAATAAAATATCTCCTAAAAATAGTATTTTTTCTACCAAATTCTTCTCAATTAATTCTTTTGCCTTTTTCTCATCTTTTACCTTTATTACGGAACCATCTTTTAACTTTACTACAGGGGGTTCAATTGTATCTGAAAATGTAATTGCAGAAGCTTTTCCAGGTCTCTCTATAACAAATTGGGTCCCCCATGCCAAAAAATTATATGTTAAAATTGCGATAGCTGGATGTATAGAAGATGCTTCATGTCCGTTTGTCCTTGATTTTCCCATTCTTAATCTAAATCCACCCTTTGCAGATGGTAAAGAAAATATTGGTCTCCCAGCAGTCAATTGTTCTAAATATTTTGCATTTGGTTTTATTATTTCAGAAGAATCTGAAGAACCTCCGTGCAATTTTTCTTGTAATTTTCTTAATTCATCTAACCAAGACCATTCTTCTAAATTAAAATCTTTTGCAATTTTTGATAATTCTTTCCATATTTTTTTAGCCTTTTGACATATACCTTCTGCAAGAACAAGAACAGCTCCTCCTCTTATATAGTTTGTTTCAACTCTTGGTAAATCTTTATATGCAGAAACTTCTATTTTTTCTGTAGGTTCTCCATTTATTTCAATTGGTAAATTTCTAACTGCAAACATTATTTCTTCATTCTTTGGTGTATATTGTAAATGAGCCGCCCTTTTATAATCATAAATTTCAATTACATATCTTTGTATCTCATCTTCCGTAGGATCGTATTTTTCATATCCAAATTTTCTTCTTAAAAAATCCGCAATTACAACTGAAAATGCCTGTGGGGTACCACCAGCAGATCTTACTGGTCCAGCATAAAATACAGAAATATATTCTTTTCCATCCATTCTTTTTTTTGCTATTACTTTTACAATTCCTTCTGTCGGAGCAGCTACAACACCTAAAGTATGATATGCAAAACCTGCCCTTAATCCAAGTTCTATAGCTCTAATTTTATCTTTAGTTTTATTATATATTTGTTCTGCTACATACTCTGATATTTTTAATATTGTAGAAAATGAAAGTGGTTTATATGTTTTTTCTATTTCTCTAATTTTTTCTGGTAAATTTATTTCTTTTATAATAGGATCAATAGTTGATAATAAATTAACTACTCTTTCGGCCATATCTTCAGAAATGGGTATTTCAACATCATTAACAGGATCTAAAGATAAAGATCTTGCTTTTTTTGCAATTTCATAGGCTTCCAATGTCTTTTTCTTAATTTCTGCAAAATAATCATTTATATCCATAGAAATATATTTAAAACAATATTTTTAATTGTTTAAATTTCTATATTTGAAATGGGAAGTAAATATAAAATTGGTTATTATTATGAGCAAAAAGTAAAAAAGATGCTAGAAAAGGAAGGATATGATGTATGGAGAACTCCCGGTTCTCATTCTGCTGTAGATATAATTGCAATAAATAAAGAAGGAAAAATAAGATTAATTCAAGTTAAAAAGAATAAAAGAGATATTGATATAAGTAATATTAATTATATTGATTTATATGAATTATATCATTTAGCAGAAAAATATAAAGATTCTAATAATGTTGATATTGAATTATGGATATTTTCAAATAATAAATTAAAAAAATATAATAAAGAAGAATTACTAAAATTGAAAAATATTATTTCCCCACAATAATAAAATATTCATACGGAATGTCAAATTCTTTAATTATTTTATATTTTAATTTATATGTTACAAATCTCTTAATTTTATATCTCCAAGCTAAACCAAGATTTCTCCTTTTTCCAATGCTCTTCTGAGGAAAAGATATTATCAAATAATCAAAATCTAGCTTAGATAATAAATTTCTTGGTGCATAGAAATCATATTTTTCTAATATTGGAAATATTTTCCAAAAGAATATATATTGATAATGTCTGAATATTCTATCGTCTGGATCCAATAAATCAATTAGCCATCCCTCATTTTCAATATTTAATTCTTTTAATATTTGATAATTTATATCTAATATTTTTTCAGATATATCTACATAATAATATTTTTTGGGTTTTTGATCTGAGAAATAAATTGATATTGGATTCAATCCTGATGCCAAATCTAATATTTCCAAAGGTTTTTCAATAAATATATTATTGTATATTTCTTTATAGAAATTTATTCTTTCGGCAGTAGATCTTGTTAACATTAATAGTTCTATTATTTTTTGTTCTAATGTCATTTCATTATTAAATAATATTTTATCTATTTCTTTATCTTCTTTTGGAGTATATAGACCATATAATTCATGCAAGATTCTTCTTACTTCTTTAAACAATAAATAAAATTCTTCATCATTTTTCAATTGCTTTATATTTTTTATTAAAGATAATCTTTCATATAGATGTTGTCTTTTTCTTAATTCTCTTTTTAATATATTCTCAACTACCTTATCAGATATATTTCTCAATTCTTTCTTATTTTTTATCTCATTTATTATTTCAGATAGTTCCATATTAATTCAAATTCTTTTCTTTTACATATTTTACAGTTATCACTTTTAACTTTTATCTCTTCTAAATAAAATTTATCTTTTATATTAAAATGATATAATATTCCATCTCTATTTCCAAATACATAATTTATAAATAATTTTAACATTAAAGAAACAGCAAAGATTACTGATGAAAAGTCTACACCAGTAATATCGCATGTTAATACATCTTCCTTACCTTTATATATATCATACAAACAAAATTGTTTAGGATTTATTAAACCAACAAATCCTTGATCCATAACAACTGAAGCAAATATATATGGCTTATTGTAATATACAGATAACTCATTTATTAAATATTTTGATTTAATATTATCAGTACAATCAAATATTATATCTCTGTTAAATATTTTATTATTTATTTCTTTATATTTTTCTATATTTACATTATTATCTATTTCTTTTAATCTCCTTTCAATAGAATCTATCTTTAATTTACCAATATCACTAATTGTAAAATTCTGTCTATTTAGATTTTTTTCTTCTACAATATCAAAATCTACAATTGCCAAATTTTTTACACCAATTCTCACTAAAAATTCTGATAACCAAGAACCTAAGCCACCCAAACCAATAATCGCAACAGATGTTTCTTGTATTCTTTTGTTTTTTTCAAATCCAAAAAATTTTATTTGAGAAATATACCTTGAAAAATTATCCATAATACTTGTTATCCCTTCCTATCATTCCTTTTCTAAATGTTTCTGCAAACACTTTGTAAAAATTCTCCATTTCTTTTGTTATTGATGGTTTTACTTTTTCTAATGCAGACTTAAAATCACTCATAGTAATTTTTATATCTTCTTTTTCTAATTCTTTTAGTGCTTCCTCTTCTTTTAATCCTTTTTTTCTTTTTGATTCATATAATAATCTTATTCTATTTATTGCAGCTTCTTTTACAAGTAATTCTAAATCAGCACCGCTATATCCTTCTGTAATTCTTGCAATTTCTTCTAAATTAACATCTGGAGCTAATGGCATATTCCTCGTCTTTATTTTTAATATCTCTAACCTTGCTTTATAATCTGGAGGTGGTATATATATTATTCTATCAAATCTTCCTGGTCTTAATAATGCTGGATCAATTATATCTGGTCTATTTGTTGCTGCAATTACAATTACATCTCCTCTAGTAGTTATACCATCCATTTCTGCTAACAATTGGTTTACAATGCTATCATAAACATTTGTACCTATACTAGAACCCCTTCTTGGTGCTATTGCATCAATTTCATCAAAGAATATTACTGCAGGAGCTACTTGTTTTGCTTTCCTAAATATTTCTCTAATCATTTTTTCACTTTCTCCAAACCATTTACTAAATATTTCAGGACCCTTTATTGCAATAAAGTTTGCTCCTATTTCTGTTGCAATTGCCTTTGCCAATAATGTTTTACCTGTACCTGGAGGACCATATAATAATATACCCTTTGGAGGTTCAACACCAACTTTTTCATATATTTTCTTATTTTTTATTGGCCATTCAACAGCTTCTTTTAATTCTAATTTTACTTCATCTAATCCACCAATATCTTCCCATCTTACTTTTGGTACTTCTACTAGCACTTCCCTCATTGCAGATGGAGGTACAACTTTTAATGCATTCATAAAATCTTCTTCAGTAACAACCATCTGATCTAAAATTTCTTGTGGTATTTTACCTTCATACCTTTCAATTTCTGGCAATATTCTTCTTATAACATGCATTGCAGCTTCTTTTACTAAAGCAGCAAGATCTGCACCTACATAACCATACGTAATTGAAGCTAGTTTTTTAATTAATTTATCTTTTTCTTCCTCAGATAATAATACATATTTATCACCTTCCTTTTTACCTAAAGGAACATTTCTTGTATGTACCTTTAATATTTGATATCTACCTTGTTCATTTGGTACTGGAACTTCTATTTCTCTATCAAATCTTCCTGGTCTTCTCAATGCAGGATCTATAGCCTCTGGTCTATTTGTTGCTGCAATTACAATTACCTTACCCCTTGACTTTAATCCATCCATCAATGTTAATAATTGAGCTACTAATCTTCTTTCAACTTCCCCAACTGCTTCGTCTCTCTTTGGAACTATTGCATCAATTTCATCTATAAATATTATTGAAGGTGCATTCTTATTTGCCTCTTCAAATATATCTCTTAATCTTTTTTCAGATTCTCCAACATATTTTGATACTATTTCAGGACCATTTATTGCAATAAAATATGCTCCACTTTCATTTGCAACTGCCTTTGCTAATAATGTTTTACCTGTACCTGGAGGACCGTATAATAATATACCCTTTGGAGGTTCTATACCAAGTTTTTCAAACAATTCTGGATATTTTAATGGTAATTCTACAAGCTCTCTAACCTTTTGCACAACTTCTTCCATATCACCTATGTCTTCATAAGTAACTTCTGGTATTTCTCCTTTTGTTTCTACAGCATGTGGTAATATTTCTAATTCTGTATTTTCTGTTATAACTACTGCACCCTTTGGAACTACGTTTACAACAGTAAATCTATATTCATTTGAAAATCCCAAAGCAGGAAACAGATCTGAAAAAATTGAAAATCCAAATTCTTCATCTAACAAATCAAATTTTCTTCTATATCCAGTAAATATTACAATATTATCCCCTTTTACAACCGGTCTTCCATCTAATAATTTTCTTATATAATTTAATGCACCTGTATTAAATTGATATATAACTCCCTTTGCTGCTGGGGCTAATACAACTTTCTGTGCTTCTTTTACAATTGCTTTTCTTACACTAACATATCCACCCAATGTAGCATTTGCATTTTTTCTTATAATACCATCCATTCTGATTATTCCAAGACCATAATCTTGTGGGGGTAATAATTGGGCAATTGCAACTGTTTTTTTCTTTCCTTCAATTTCAACAATATCTCCAATTCTTATTCCAAGTTCTTTCATAGCTTCAGTATCAATTCTAACAATTCCTCTATATAAATCGTTTTGAATAGCTTCCGCAACTTTTAATTTTAATTCTTTTCTGTTATTTTGATTATCTTCAGATGCCATAATTCCATAATATCATTTCACCTTTTAAACCTAAATTATGAAAAAATTTAAATTATTCAATATATTTATTTTATTTTATGGCATTGAATGTTAGAAAGATATCTGAAACCACAAGATCAAAGGTATATACAGAGGATGGGTACTTCTTAGGAGAGGTTGAAGATGCAATAATAAGTGATAATAAAATATATGGATGGAGAATAAAAGTATTAGATCCTGATTTATCTAGAAGGGGAATTAAAGGATTGATCGTTCCACACCAATTAATTAAAGCAATGGGGCAAATTTGGATAATATCAAAAGCTGTATATTCTGTAAAATCTTCAACAGAAAAAGAAGAAAAAAGTAGTAAAGAAACATCTAATATAGAAACTCAAAACAAGATAGAGGTCGAAAAAGTTGAATAAATTTATCTATAGGCTGTTGTATAGTGTTTTCTTGCTTTTGAAGTAGGAGATTTTCTTTGCTCTTTTCTCCTTGGATCTGATTTTAACATATATGGATCATATTGTAGATATAATAATTTCAATTTATCATCATCAAAATATTTTACTAAACCTTTTGCAATAGCTATTCTAGCTGCATCTGCTTTTCCCATATAACCACCTCCTTTTACTTCAACCTTTATATTTACTTTTGAAACATAATCTTCTCCAGCTAATATTAATGGTTCACTTATTCTTAATCTTGCTAAAAATGGTTCATATACTTGTAATGGAATAGAATTTATTGTAACTTTACCATTACCTTCCTTTATATATGCTCTTGCAATTGCTGTTTTTCTTTTTGCTGTAACTATTATTGTCATGTTATATAGATTTATATACTAAATTTTTAAAATTTTCCACCAATTTGCCTTGATATATCCCCTAAGTAATGATATTCTCTTATTGTCCCAATCTTTAATCTATTCTGAATTAATGAATCATCTATCTTTTCCAATTTTACATCTTTAAATTCTTCTGGTAATCCCAAGAATACTTTTACTCTTTTCAAAGCTCGTCTTCCTCTATAATTTCTTGGTAACATTCCCCATATTACCCTTCTTAATATTTTATCCGGCCTTTTTGGATAAAATGGGCCTTTTATCCAATCTCCTCTTTCATTTACTTTATGATTCCAATGTTTAACTAAATTATTCCATTTTCCAACCAAAACAACCTTTTCAGCATTAAATATATATACTTCATATCCTTCTAATAAATATTTAGCAACTTTTGATGCTAATCTTCCCAAAACAGAATCTGTTGCATCTATATATTTTTTTCCTATTGCTATCATATTATTATTTTTATATTTGAACCTTTTGGATTTTCCTTTAATAGATCTTCTATTGTCAATATTTTAATACCAGATTTTTCCAACTTTTCTTTTGCATTTAATGAATATTTCCATGCAGCAACCGTGATTTTCTTATTTACCATACCATAACCAAGTAATTTTCCGGGAATTATAACAGTATCTCCATCCTTTGCATATTTATTCAATTTAGATAAATTTACTTCAACTCTTTTTCTTGTTGGTCTACTTAAAAGCTCCGCTACATATAACCAAAGCTTACTATTATTTTTTCTTCCTTCCTTTTTTAACAAATTTATCAACTTTTTTAGATAAATATTAGTAGGTCCGGTCCTTTTTACCATTTTTTCATAACTTATAAAAAATATTTAAAAATTATTATTAAAGTCTTTTGATATTAAAGATCCTGTAGCACCTTCCTCATTTAAATATTTAGATCCTTTTCTTTTATCATATGGTACCTCTGAAGATTCTGTTTCAATAAAAAAAATCTGAGCAATCTTTGTTTTTGGATATATCTTAATTGGAACTCTATTTACATTAATAATCTCCAATGTTAAATACCCCCTATACCCTGGATCAATATAACCGGCAGAAGTATGCACTATTAAACCGAGTCTCCCAATTGAAGATCTACCATGTATTTGTCCTACAATATTATCTGGCAATTCTATATATTCATATATTGATGCTAGAATGAATTCTCCTGGATGAATTATTATTGGAACATTATCATTTTTTAATATATATAGATCCGAATATTTTCCTATATGTATTATATATTCTTTAGTCTCTACCCTTGTATATACATCATCATAATAATCTTTTACATCTATAACTTCTTTTTCTAATATTTTAAATACTCTAAATTTATGCCCTAACCTTACATCCAATGATGCTGGACCTATCATACTTTCATCAAATGGTTCAACCTTTATTTTTCCACTTTTTATATATTCCCTAATTTTTTTATCTACTAATATCATTATACTTCTATGTACAAATCCATTATAAATTTAATTAAAGAATCTGACTTTCAGTTTTGGTGGCCAGTGGATATAGATTATCATAATAAAAATAAAGGAGATTGGAGAGTAGAAATAATTATGGGAGCAATATTGACACAAAATACAAAATGGAATTTAGTAGAGAAAAATATAGAATACTTAAAATCAAAAAATTTTATCTTTAGATTAGAAAATATAAATAATTTGTCTATTAATGATATAAAAGTTCCATTTAGATTAAGAAAACTAGAAACATTAAAATCTTTATCTAATTATATATTAGAAAACTATGGAAATATTGATAATTTTTCTAAATTAGAAATACCTGAAATAAGGGAAGAATTATTAAAAATAAAGGGAATTGGAAAAGAAACATGTGATGCAATAATATTATATTCATTTGAAAAGCCAATATTTGTAGTAGATCATTATACTAAAAAATTTTTTAATAGATTTGAAGAATATGATAAATTAAGAATTGAAATAGAAAAAATTATAAATGATAATTTTAATGAAATATATAAACTATTTTTAGATAAGTTAAAAAATGTTGAAAATAAGAATCTCCCTTTTTTATCAGTATACGATCTAAGAAAAAATATAAGTTATGGAGAAAAATTGACAATAATATATAAAGAATTGCATGCAATGATTGATATAAAAATGAAAAATTTAAAGTAATTGTTTATACTAAATTTCTATGGACATATATAATTATAAAAAAGGTTTTGAACTATTGAAAAATAGGATAAATATAAAAGACCTTGAAAAAATTGAATATGATAGGGAAGTTATACTGGCTGGATGGATAGTAAATATAAAAAATATTGGAAATATATCGTTTATTATATTAAGAGATCAGACTGGAGATGTTCAAATAACAATAAAAAAAGAAATATTTAATGATATAGAATTTGTTAAAGAATTTTCTTTGCATACATTTATAGTAGTTAGGGGAAAATATATTAAGGGAATTGCAAAAAAATATAAGGAAGTTATTGCTGAAGAAATTTATTTAATTGGTGAACCTGCGGATAGATTGCCTATAGATGAAAATTCGTATTTTGAAAAAAGAATGAACTATAGATGGATTGATCTTAGAGATCCAAAGAAAAGTTTAATAATTAAATTGACCTCATATGCAGTAAAATACATTAGAGAATACTTATATAATAATAATTTTATTGAAATATTCTCTCCAAAAATAATAAGTACAGCATCTGAAGGAGGAGCGGAAGTATTTGAATTAAATTATTTTAATAGAAAAGCATATTTAGCACAATCACCACAATTCTATAAACAAATGGCAATATGTTCTGGTTTTGAAAAAGTATTTGAAATTGCACCAGCTTTTAGAGCAGAACCATCTTTTACATCAAGACATTTAACTGAATTTACATCTTTCGATATAGAGATAGGATATATAAGTTCACATTATGATGTAATGAGAGTTTTAGAAGAAATTGTAAAACATACAAATAAAAAAATAAAAGAAAATTTTGAAGATGAAATTAAAAAATATTATAATGTGGATATATTTATTCCAGAAAATATTCCAAAAATAAAAATGGAAGAAGTATACGAAATTGTTGGAAAAAATAATATAAAAGAAAATGGGGATATAACATCTGAAGGAGAAAAAATTTTAGGAGATTATGTTAAAAAAACATATGATAATGAATTTGTATTTGTAATTGATTGGCCCTGGACCGCAAGACCATTTTATCATATGAAAGGGGAACCAATGAAAAATGGAACAATAACAACAAAAAGCTTTGATCTATTATATAATGGTTTAGAAATTTCTACGGGTTCCCAAAGAGAGCATAGATATAAAATATTATTAGAACAAATAAAGGAAAAAGGATTAAATCCAGATAATTTTAAATATTATTTAGAATTCTTTAAATATGGTGCTCCAACAATGGGTGGATTTGGATTTGGTATTGCAAGATATATAAAACAATTATTAAATGTTGAAAATGTAAAAGAAGCTGTATTAATACCAAGGGACCCAAATAGATTAGAACCATGATTGATTTTTATATTGTATTTGTAGAACCAGAATCTGAAGATAATATAGGTGCATTAGCAAGAGTAATGGCAAATTTTAATTTTAAAAATTTAATATTAGTAAATCCTAAAGTAAATCCTTATGGAGATAAAGTAAAGATTGTTGCTAGAGAAAAAGGATGGGAAATAATAAAGAATATGAAAATATATAATAGTTTAGATGAAGTAGTTGATTTATTTGATATAAATTATGGTACAACCGGGATTTCTTCAAAGATTGGAAATGAAGTATTAAGAAATCCATTAACTCCTAGAGAATTTGCAAGTTCTATATATAAATATGATGGTAAGATTGGTATATTTTTTGGAAGAGAATCTAGGGGCTTTAGTAATGAAGAATTAGATAAATTTGATGGAATAATTACAATTCCCTCATGTGAAGAATATCCAATAATGAATATAACACATGCTGCAGCAATAATATTATATGAATTATTTATTTCACAAAATAATCCAATAAGAAAAGTATTTAAATTGATAAATAATCAAGAAAGAAAATATTTATATAAAATGTTCAAAGATTTTGTAGATGTATTACCTTCCCAAGATTATAGAAAACCTTTCATATATAGAGGACTAAGAAATCTAATTGGAAAAGCATTAATTACAAAAAGAGAATATTCTTTATTAATGGGTATGCTAAGAATTGCAAAAGAGAACATAGAAAATTGTAGGAAAAATAAAAATCAAATTTTATAAAATTTTGTTATTCAAATATCATAATGCCTGAAGAAGCTCAATTAGTACAAACAGAAAATGTTCAACAAAATCAAGAAAATATTGAAAAGAAAGAAAATATTCAAGAATTTCATATAAAAATAAATATAAGGAAATGGATATTAAAAACACCATTAAAAAGAAGAGCAAAGAAGGCAGCAAAAGTAATAAGAGAAATTATAATGAAGAGATATAAATCAAAAAATGTTTTATTGTCTGTAAGATTAAATAACTATATTTGGTCTAGGGGGATTAAGAAGCCACCAACAAGATATAAGTTAAGAATAATTAAAAAAGAAGATAAAATATTTGTAGACATTGATGAATGAAGGAAAGGCAATAATAAATTATAATCCAGATTTTTTAAAGAAATTATCATCAAAATTACCTGTATTTTATAACCCATTAATGAAGATAAATAGGGATTCTACAATAATAATATTAAAATCTTATTATAATATAATAAAGAAAAAATTTGATATTTTAGATTGTATGGCTGCTACTGGTATAAGATCTATAAGAATATTAAAGGAAATTCCTGAAGTTGTAAATAAAATATATATAAATGATATAAAAAAAGAAGCTATAGAAAATATAAAAGAAAATTTAAAGATTAACAATTTAGAAAATGATGAAAGAATAATTATATTAAATAAAGATTGTAGAGAACTATTATTAAAATATAAATTCGATTATGTTGATATTGATCCATTCGGTTCTCCAATAGGTTTTGTAGAATTATTACCAAAAGCATTAAAAAATAATGGGATTGCTGGAATTACTGCAACAGATATTTCATCACTATCAGGATCAAAACCAAAATCTTGTTTTAAGAAATATAATACAATAGGAATAAAAACAGATTTTTATTTAGAATTTGGATTGAGAAATTTAGCAAAATATATAATAATTGAAGGATTAAAATATGATATTGCATTAATTCCAATTTTTTCATATTATTATAATCATCATTATAGAATATTTGTTAAAAAAAGTACTAAGAGTAAAGATATAAATTATTTAATGGAAAATATAAAGGAAATATATTATTGTAAAAATTGTGGATATAAATCATTAGAAAATGGAAAATGCAAAGTGTGCAATAATGATTTAATTAAATTGGGACCTATATATATTGGAAAATTATATAATGAAGATTTATTAAATGATATTAATAATAATATTGGTTTATTTAATCTAGATAAGGATGAAAGGAAAATAATTGATAGGATATTAAATTGTGATTCAAAAATAAATTTATGGTATTATTATGATATAAGAAAAATTTCCTCTTTTTATAAGAGAAATCTACCAAAAATAGAAAAAATATTAGAAATAAATAATGGGTGTAGAACGCACTTTACAGATTATGGAATAAAAACTTTATACTATCCAAAAATATAAATATATTATGAGGTATAGCTTAGTAATAAAAATAACTAAGAATATATCTTTAGAAGGTAATGATAATTTAATTTGGTATATAAAAAATTATGCAAAAGATACAAATGATTTAGAATCTATATTTGAGGCATTAAAAAAATATAAAGAAAAATATAGAAAAAAGGGAAAAATGAATATAGCAATTGTAGGAGATGTTGATAAAAATATAATTGAAAAATACAAAGATTATTTTAATATATTCAGTGAGAATGATATACAAAAGAAAATTACAGAATTCATAAATAAATAAAAATTTTTTTAATATTTTTATATTATGCCTTCTATAGAATTAAGGGAATATCAAAAAAATATATTAGAATCATGTTTAAGGGAGAATACACTTGTTATATTACCAACAGGTACTGGAAAGACAATTATTGCTTTTTTTCTTATTATTGAAAGATTAAAATTATTTCCAGATAAAAAAATATATTTTTTAGCCCCAACAAAACCATTAGTAAACCAGCATTATAATAATTTCATAAAATTTTTTCCAGAGCTAAGAGACAAAAGCATTGTAATTACTGGAGATGTCCAACAGGAAAGAAGAAATTATTTGTATAAACAGGGAAAAATAATTTTTGTAACACCACAGACATTACAAAATGACTTAATAAGTGGAAGGGTAACATTCTATGATGCTTCAACAATAATATTTGATGAAGCACATAGAGCAGTTAAAAAATATTCATATACATTTATTGCAAAAAAGTTTGTAGAACAGGCAAAAGATTATAGGATAGTTGGATTAACAGCTTCTCCTGGTTGGAATATTGAAAGAATAGAAGAAGTAATAAACAATTTATACATAAAGAACATTGAAATAAGAACTGGAGAAGAAAAAGATATTAAAAAATATATGACTGGTATTGAAATCAAAAGAGTAGATGTAGAATTAAATAATGAGTTAAATAACATCAAAGATTTAATAATAAAAGCTATAGATTTAAGATTGTCAAAAATAAAAGAATTAGATCCATCAATTGATATTAATAAAGGTAAAAAGGATATATTAAACTGGATAGAAGAAATTAGAAAGAATTTAGAAATTAGGGGAAGAGATTATAGATTAAGGGAAATAGTAGAATTATTGTCTGAAACATTAAAAATATATCATGCCCTAGAAGTTTTAGAAACACAAACATTATATACTTTTATAAGTTATTTTAAAGATATTGAAAATGATATAAGAAAAAGTAAAGCAGATTATGAGGTTTTAAGTGATATAAGAATAAAAAAGGCTATATATCTGGCAAAAGAATATATTAACAAAAATATTGAACATCCAAAATTATTAAAATTAATAGAAATATTAAAGGAAAATAAAGATAAAAAAATAATTGTATTTGCACAAATAAGGAAAACTTTAGATAGAATAAAGGAGTATTGCGATAAAAACAATATAAAAGCTGAAAAGTTTGTTGGAAAAAAAGAAATGAGTAGAAGTGAACAGATAAAATTATTGAAAGATTTTTCAGAAGGCAAATTTAATGTATTATTATCAACATCTGTTGGTGAAGAAGGTATTGATATTCCAAAGGTTGATATTGTAATATTTTATGAGCCTGTACCATCTGAAATTAGATATATACAAAGAAGGGGTAGAACTGGTAGAGGTGAAATAGGGAAAGTAATAATATTAGTTGCAAAAAATACAATGGATGAAAGATTTTACTGGGTTTCAATAAAGAAGGAAAAAAAGATGCTATATATAGTTAAAAAATTAAAAAAATATCTAAAAATAAATAATAATATAGAAGAAAATAATATAAATAATAAAATGATGGCTGAAAGTGTTGAAAAATCTGGAGGAATATTTAAGTATATTACAGGTAGTCAGCCCTCTCAAAAAAAGGATAATTCATCAAATGTTATTAATACAAAATCTAATGTTCCTATGATTGTTGTAGACTATAAAGAAAAAGAATCTGGAGTAGTACAAACTTTGGCAAATACAGATATTTTAATAAAATTAGAAAATTTGGATGTTGGAGATTATATAATTGGAGATTTAATAATTGAAAGAAAAAATATATTAGACTTCATTAATTCTATATTAGATGGAAGATTATATAATCAATTAGAAAAATTAAAAGATAAAAAATCTATATTAATATTAGAAGGAACAGAAGATAGCTTTGGAATAGATACAAACATTTCAATAAGCTACATAAGAACATTAATACTAAAGATAATTTTAGAATATAAAATACCAATTATAAGAACTTCAGACTTTTTAGAAACAGCAAATTATTTATATTTATTAGCAAAAAATTATAATAAATTTCCGAACATACCTGAAAAAGTAAAAAATTATGAAGACCTTAATGAAGTTAAATTAGAAATATTAAAAACTATACCAGGTATTGGAGAAAATCTAGCATTAAAATTATTAGAAAGATTTAAATCATTAAAAAACATTTTCTTAGCAAATAAAACTGATTTAGAAAATATTGTTGGAGAAAAGAAAGCTGAAAGAATTAAAAAGATTTTTGAAGAAGAATATAAAAAGTGATTGCAATCACTCATTGGGATATAGATGGAATAGCATGTCTATCAATATTATATAAAAAATTTGGTGATAAATTTAAAGTTTATTTTTCAAGCCCAAGATTAATAAATAATACATTAATAAAGGTAATAGAAAACAATGATAAAGAAGAAGAATTATATATTACAGACATTGCAACAAATCAGGAAGCAATATATTTATCTTCATATTTTAGAAAAGTTTATTGGATAGATCATCATGAAAAAAATTTTAATGAGCTTACATCCAGGGTACATGTTTATATAAAAAATTATAAATCTGCTGCCAGAGTTTTGTCAGAATACCTAAATGTTGAATTTAAATATTTAGATATTGTTGATGATATAGATTCTGGAGAAATAAAGAATGACATAGAGAGAGATTTCGTAGATTACGTAGTATCAATAAGATATTTTTATCCAAAATCATATGATTTATATTTTATATCAATAGCAAAAAATTTGTTAAACAAAGATATTAAGGAAATAATCGATCATGATATCATAAAAAGATTTAGAAAAGAATTAAATGAAATATATAGAAATTTGGATAAAAATATAACAGTAATAGATAAAAAATATAAAATTTATATAATAAAATTAGATAAAAATATACCATCGAACTATATTTTAGAATATATAAAAGAAAAAATAAGAGATAATCCAGATTTTGTAATAACATTGTATGAGAAATCTAAAAGAGGAGAAATAAGGACATTAAATAATAAAGAAGTAGATGAAATAGCAAAATTATTTAATGGTAGTGGTCATAAGTACGCTGCAGGATTTGCCTTTAATAATGAAAGAGAAGTTTATGAAAAAATATTAAATAATATTTAAATTCTTTATTATTAATTTACATTTATGGTTACAGCACTTTTAGTTACGAATATAACATATGCAGACTATTTAGTAGCAAACGTAGTAGGACATATATATAAATTGCCAGTATATACAGTATATCAAGATCCTGTAAATATTAGTAACACAGTACAAATGTTAGTAAATGATAATGTAACAAATGTGATAATAATAGGAGGGCCTGCAGTAATATCAAATTTATTATTGCAAGAGTTAAATCAATCAAATATAAGTTATTTATGGATATGGGGAACAAGAAGATATGATACTTCTGCATACGTAGCATTATATTTCTGGAATAGTTCCAATAGTGCAGTATTAATTACAAGAGACTTGGTTAATGAACATGTAAGTCCTGATAAATTAGAATTGGTCACTGAGGCTGTTCAATATGCTGAAGAAAATAATGTGCCAATATTAATCATACCAAATGGTGTACTAACTGAAAGTACATTATATGCATTGAAAAAATTAAATACAACCAATGTAGTTATCTTTACTGGAGCAAGTTCTTCTTTAGGAAATATAACAGATCAATTAGGTTCATTAAATATATCTTATGAAATATATGGTGCTGATGAACCACCATTAAATAGACCACCATTATATTGTGTAGGTCATATATATGTAAATATAACACCAAATACTTCTTGGCATGAGATTAGAGAAATATTCATCGGAAAGATTAAAGATATTTGTATATTACCAAAAGTCGTAGATAATAATGTAAATATAACACAAGAAAAAGAAGAATTAGAACAAGAAATTGAAAATGATTACAAAATGTATAGAAAGAATGCATTAAATTTAACTGAAATTGTAGAAAAACGTATTAATAGATTATTAGAACATCAACTTTTATTATTAGATAAGTTTGAAGTATTATGTAATTATACAAATAATAAATTGCCAATATGCAATATACTACCACAATTAAATCAAACATTGACATTAACAATTCAAGAAGTTATGAATGGAAATATATCTGCACTACTAAATGCACAAAACCAATTAGAAAATTATAATTGGGAAGTAGTAAAAAATATTGGAGAACATGATGAAGAAGAAGTTATTAAAAAGAATATAGAACATTTTAAAAGAAAAATAGAAGAAGATGAAGAAGATATAGAAAACAAATTAAATAATATGGTTAATAAAACAATAAAAATACATGGAGAAGGTTCTGTAACAATTAAAGGTGGATCGATTACAATAAATGGAAAGAGCTCAATAAATATAACCTAATTTAGTAATTATTTTTTAATAAATATTCTTTAGACAACATCACTTAAAATATATATTATCAAAATTTTACTAGATTATTATGATAGAATGGTCTGAAATAAAAAATTATTACATGAAAGAATATGTTATAAAAGAGATTATTGATTATTCAAAAAATAGATGGATTGCCTTAGAAACAAATAGATTGGATCAAAGAATATTTATAAGATATGATAAAGATAAAAAGCCATTAAAAATTGAAAATGAAGATGAATACAAATCCTTATTTACAAAATTTTCTTATTTAAAATTTAGAACAATTTATGCAACAATAAACTTATATAATCAAATTTCTGAGGACAAATTAAAGGATATAAATAATATAAAATATGTAACACCAATTTTTGATATTGATGGAACGTTGGAAGATTTTGATATAATAAAAAATGTTGCAGAAATAATTGCTTCATATTTAGAAAAATATAAAGTATATAAATCTGTATATTTAAAGTGGAGTGGAAGAGGAATACATGTACATATTAATGAAAGGGCATTTTCAGAGAATATATTAAATAAATATCATCCATTAAATATAGCATTTGCAATTGTAGATTTTATATTAAAGAAAGCAAAGGATGATTTAGAAAAGGAAATATCAAAAGCAAAAGGAAAATCAAGAGAATTTAAAGTTGAAAATAAAATAGATATACAAAGGGTATTTACAGTACCTTTATCGTTTCATAGATTTTTAGATTATGTATGTATAGTATTTAAACCAAATGATATCCAAAATTTTGATCTATCCTGGGCAAATTATAAAAATTTTAAACATAGTGAAAAATGGAGAGAATATGAACCTGGAGAAGGGGATTATTTGGCAGAAATATCCATAAAAGAAACAAAAAATTATATTGTAAACTATTTAAATAAGAATACATTAAAACAGGAGAAAGTATCAATAAGAAGAGAAAATTTGGGAAATGTTGGGAGATTTCAGGTTATGGGATTATTACAAGCTGCAAGATATTATATATTATATGATGATATAAATAAAGCAAAGAGCTTTGGATTGAATAGAGCAATATTCTATGCATGGGCAAAATATTATAGACCAATATATAAAAGAAGTAAAGAAAAAATATTTCATCCATATTCTAAAGAAAAAGAAGAAGATAAAGAAATAGAATTAGTAAAAGTTGGAAATGAAGAAGCACCATATAATAAAAATACAGGATACTTTCATATAGGAGATAAAGATCAAACACCAGAAGATTATGATAAAGAGATAACTGATAAAATAAATAGTGTAATTGACTATAATATTGCATGGAACTTCGCAATAGAATATTTGAAAAAGTTTCCAAAAGAAGTCCTTTTAAATCAACAAAAATTCTATAAAAGGGTATATGAACCAATTAGGGATAGATTTTTTGAAGAATTATTTAAGTCTATAAAAGAGAAAAAATAATTTTGTATTTTTCTAGTAACTATAGTATAGATAATCTTTATAAAGTTTCTTCAATATTTTATAATACGGATCTAGAAACACTTACGTTTATATGGCACCATTCTTTTATATCAATATTTATAGCAGAATATTATATAGTTGAAAAAAGAATATAAAATAAAGCAAGCATTCTGGACTCTTTTTTAACATTATTGATTAGTTGGGCATTTCCGCACTAACAATATCTTATTATTTAAGAAGATTGTTGATTGGTTTAGATAATAAATGGATAGTTACTATTAAAACAATAAGAAAGTATAATTTCGATTATTATTCAATAACAGTATATACAATATTTTTATTGATAAATGCATATTTTCTTCATTATACATATTCATCTTGATTGCAATATATAAATTCTCATAGTATTTTACCATTTTTAATAAGTATAACATTTAGATATCTTTCCGTTTATATTTGGATAATTTCAATATTATTTATATTCTATTTACAATATAGAAGCTATAAAATGAGCAAAAGGAATATAAAAAATTTATTATATTTGGGGATAATAGATAAAAAAGAAAATTTATAAGAAAAACTTAAAAATTACCTATATGCTAGAAAAGGATATTTTAATTATAAATCCAAAAAGCAATATTTCCATCGCAACATTATGGGCAAAGAAAGATTTTATATTTAATTTATTGCATGAAAAAATCAAAAATAAAGTTAATATAATTGGTACATTATATACAATTAACGGAATAAAATACGTATTTCAAACATTGGGAGAAAATCCACAGATAAATAAAATAATTTTGTACGGACCAGATCTAACACAATCAGGTCAGGCTTTGATAGATATATTTAATAATAAAGATAAAGAAACATTAAAGAAATATAATATAAATTTAGACTATGATGAAATAAAGGAAATTTTAGATACAACAAGTGTAATAGATATGAGAAAAGATTTTTGGAATAAGAACATAAGTAAACTAGAAGAAATAATTCAAAATAGCTATAAACCAGAAAATATATTTAGAAGAAAAATAAATATTAAAATAAGTGAAGATGTAAAGAATGATTATGGTTATATTATTCCATTACCTCCAGCATTTATATATGAAGAATCCCTATTTAATGCATGGGTGAAAATATTAACAGAAATTAAAATGTTTGGAATTTTAAAAGGTTCTGAATATAATGAAAAACAACTAGAGAGATTAAATATAATTGTTAGTTTAGGATTATATGGAAGAAAATATGAATTAGAAAAGGAATTTGATGAATTTATTAAATTGGAAGAATTTGAAAAACATTTAAATGGATATTTCATTGATAAAAAACCAGAAGGTGTTGATTATACTTACGGAGAAAGATTTCTAAACTATAATAATTTAAATCAATTACAATATATGATAGATAAATTATCAAGAAATCCTGAAACAAGGAGAGCAATTATGATTACATGGAATCCAAATATAGATATATATTCAAACGATCCGCCCTGTGTTATATCTATAGAGGGAATAATCCAAGGGAAATATCTAAACCTTACGGAATATATAAGAAGTAACGATATGTTCAGAGGATGGCCATTAAATATGTATGCATTAATTAGAATTGGAGAATATATTGTTAACGAAATAAATAAAAGAACAAATAAAGGATATGAATTAGGAATTGTTACAACAATTTCAACATCTGCACATATATATGAACATGATTTTCCATATATGGAAAGGGTATTAGAAAAATATGGATATAGAATAAAATCCTTTGTACCAGATCCAAAAGGTAATTTTATTATATATAATGAAGATAATAAAACATTTATAGAACATAGAAGTTATGATAATACAATTTTAGATTTTAAATTTGGATCAGAAAATATTAATGAAATATATAATAGATTAAAGGGATTACCATTTTTTACATTATATGACCATTCAATGTATGTAGTAAGAGAAATATATAAAGCAGATGAATTTAGAAGATCTGGCAAAAAATATATACAAGATCAAGTATAATTATCGAACATCCAATTTTTTTACTCTTTTTAGAGCTCCTCTTAATATAAGTTCTCTTTCAACATTATTTAATAACTCTTCATATGATAAATATTGAATATAATATGATAAATTTGGTGGGATAATCTTTGATTTAATATCTTCATAATATCTTAGAAGTGTATTTGTAGATAACGTAGCTAGTTTTGTCCTTATTTCCTTTATTAATTTTTCATTTGTATTTTCAACTTTTGCTTCCATTTTAATAATTATATCTTAATAATTTATATAGTTTTTTAGGCAAAAAATTATAAATAGATTTCTTCTTGATTATCAAAAATATTATCTATTGATGTTTTTCCTTTATGTTTCTTTAATATATACCCATATAAAAGGCCAAACAATGTTCCACCCAAATGTGCAGAAAATCCAAAAGGTACAAATGGATAAAATATACCAATTAAGTTAAATATAATCCAAAATATTACTGCATATCTTATATCTATAGGAATTATCATTGGAAATATTATTATTTTCTCTTTTGGCTTTAATACTCCCAAAGCACCCAATATACCGGATATTGCAGCAGAAGCTCCTATTCCAGAGACATGGGGATCATCATAGTATTGAAATAAAAAGAATATATTTCCAACAATACCGGATAATAAAAACAATATTAATAAGTTTTTACTTCCATATGAATATTCAAACAATAAGCCAAGAAATAGTAAAGCCATTCCATTAAAAAATAAATGCATTAAGCTACCACTCCCAAAAATAGATGTTATAAACATCCATGGATGTGTTGTAGCATAATATGGGTAAAATGCTATTAAGTTTAATATTTGTGGATTCATTAATCCTATAAAAGATACTACAAAAATTACAATTATTAACCATATTGTTATTGAAAGATCTAACAATTTGTAGACCTTATTCATTATTAAAAATATATCGGAATATTTTATATATTAATGAGATTGCCCAAGGATGTAAAACCAATCAAATATTATATAAAATTGGATGTAGACATTAATAATTTAGAATATAAAGGAGAAGAAACTATAGAAATAGATATAGTTAAACCTACAAATAAAATATACTTACATTCAAAAGATATAAAAATAGAATTGATAAAATTTGATAATAAAAAGGTAAGTTTTAGAAGTATAGATAATGAAACAATTGAAATAAATCTATATAATAAATATTATGGAAGAAAGAAATTATACATAAAATTTAAGGGAAAGGTAAGGAATGATTTAATTGGATTTTACTTAAGTAAAGGAAAAGATAAAATATTAACTACACAATTTGAACCTACATATGCAAGATATTTTATTCCATGTTTCGATGAACCAGAATTTAAAGCAGAATTTGAATTAGAGGTAAAGGTAAATAAAGATTATGATGTAATATCAAATACAGAAATAGAAAATGAAGAAATAAATGAAGATTATAGAATTGTAAAATTTAAGAAGACTCCACCAATGTCTACATATTTATTATATTTAGGAATAGGAAAATTTGATTATTTAGAAGATAAATATGAAAATAAAAAAATAAGAATTGTTACTGATATTGGTAAAGCTAAGGATGGAGAAAATGCCTTAGATTGGGCAAAAAAAGTATTAAAATACTATGAAAACTATTCATCAATAGAATATCCATTAGATAAATTAGATTTAATTGCTATACCAGATTTTGCTGCTGGAGCGATGGAAAATTGGGGTGCAATTACATTTAGAGAATCTGCATTATTATATAAAGATGATTATTATTCATATGGACAAAGATTAAGAATATATGAAGTAATAGCTCATAAATTATGGCATCAATGGTCTGGAAATTTGGTTACTATGAAATGGTGGGATGATCTTTGGTTAAATGAATCTTTTGCAACATATATGGCATATAAAGCCATGGATGAATTGTTAAATGAAGATAACATTGGATCAAATTACATGTATATTGCTGATACATATGAAGCAAAATTTGAAGATTCAACAATTTATACACATCCAATAAATGTCAAAGTAGAAAAAGAAGAAGAAATTGAGAGTATTTTTGATAGTATAAGTTATGGAAAAGGTGGAAATATATTAAGAATGATAGATAATTATTTGGGACATGATAAATTTAGAGTTGCAATAATAAATTATTTACATAAATATAAATATTCTAATGCTAGTTCTTCCGATCTATTTAAAGAATTTGAATTAATTGGAGGAAGATATATAAGGGAAATAATTGAAAAATTTGTAAATTCTCCAGGTTATCCAATAATAAATGTACATTATAATAATCTTGTAATACATTTATCTCAATCAAGATTTTTATATAATAAGAAAGAAAATAAGAAATGGACAATTCCTTTATTTTTAGATATTGAAGGAGAAAAAGTAAATATATTATTCAATAAATCAAAGGGAAAGATTATACTTAAGAGAGATCCAAGATATTTTGTAATTAATAGAGATGCTATAGGTTTCTACATATCAAATTATGAAAATTTAGAATATATAGGAAATGCGATTAAAGAAAAGAAAATATCACCATTAAGTAGAGCTGTTATTTTACATGATTATTATTTATTAGCGTTAATGAATAAAATTAAATTGAAAAAATTATTTGAATTAATCGAATATTATAGAAATGAAGATAATTGGTTGGTTTTGTCAATATTATATACAATATTATATGAAATATCTTTTTATTTCAATATAGAAGAAAAAAGAATATTTGGGCAATATAAAGATATATTTAAGAATTATTATAATATAGAAATAAAAGATTATAATAGTTTAACATTAAAAAGATTGGCATATAAAACACTAGGATTCTTAAATGATTATAATGTAATAAGGGATTCATTTAATAAATTTAAGGAATGGGAAAAATTAAATAACAATGATAGACAAGTTATATCTGATATAATTGGTTTACATGGGGGAACAAATGAATATATGAGAATGTACAATTTATACTCTAAATCTCAAAATCCTGAGGAAAGAATAATATTATTAAGAGGACTAACTAACTTTAGGAGAACTAGTATAATTGTAGATTTACTGGATAAAGCAATAGATAATTATATAAAATTACAAGATTGGAGAATATTGTTTAGAAATATATCAAAAAATCCAGAAGTTGTTTATGTATTATATCAATGGTTTAAGGATAATATTAGTGAAATAAAAAAATATGAAAATGCATATTTAGCTATAAGAGATGTTATAAGAAGTTTATTTGAAGCATATACTGGAAGTATTGTAAAAGATATAAAACAGTTTATGATAAAAAACCTACCAAAATATAAAAATGATATAATAAAATTCAGTCATTATTCTGAAATATATACAAACTTTGTATTAAAGAATAAAGGAGATATAGAAGAACTATTATGAATTTATAAAAATAATAATTAACAAGGATCTTATGGAAGGTAAGGATATTGTATTAATTACATCAGCATTGCCATATGTAAATAATGTACCACACATAGGACATATTGCTGGGAGTCTTTTACCTTCAGATATATTTGCAAGATACAATAGATTAAAAGGTAATATTGTATTTTATTTATGTGGAACAGATGATCATGGATCTGCTACAGAGGTAGAGGCAATTAAAAGAAAGAAAAAACCCGAAGAAATAGTTAAATTCTTTCATAATGTACATAAAGAAATATATAAATGGTTCAATTTTTCTTTTGATCAATTTAGCCAAACATCAAATAATCCATTACATTATAAAATAGTCCAAGAATTATTTATTAAAGCCTATATAAATGGATATATAGTAGAAAAAGAGGTTGAATTACCATATGATCCTGAATGGAATAAATTTCTAGCAGATAGATTTGTTGTAGGAAAATGTCCATATTGTGGATATGAAAATGCAAGAGGGGATCAATGTGAAAATTGTGGTAGATTATTAGATCCAAAAGAATTAATTGATCCAAAAAATTCAATCACTGGAAATAAAATTATATTTAGAAAAACAAGACACTTATATTTAAACTTAACCAAGTTAGGAGATAAAATAAAAGAATATTTAGAAAGTAAAAAAGGTATATTTACAGATCTAGCAATAACAATGTCTTTATCTTGGATAAAGGAAGGATTAAAGGAAAGAAGTATAACTAGAGATTTATCCTTCGGAGTACCAGTTCCATATAAAGAATTATGGCAAATAACAATTAAGAAAATATTTAATAAATTATCATTCAATTCAAAAGATTCTTTTATTGATTCTTTAACAAATGCACTGAGAGAAGAAGGTTTGATAATAAATACAGATGAGTATACATATATTTTAAAAATTGTAGAGGAAAATTGGCCAAAAATTGATAGTATATTAAATTTGTACAATCATTTTGAAGAGTATAAAAATAAAGTATTGTATGTTTGGTATGACGCACTAATTGGATATATATCATTTGCTGCTCAAAAATTAAAGGAAGAATATTTTTATGATGATGTAAAGGATGAGAATATTAATGATGTATCTTTATTGGAAGATAATGGAAAAATAATTAAAATAAAAATAAATAATAAAATATATGAATTAGAATATAAAATAGATGGAAGTGTTTTATATTTGTCAGGATTATATAGTGAATTTTTTAATTTATATAAAATATTAAAATTCTTATTCGAAAATAAAAAAGTTGTAAAAATTATTCTAGATATTAATTGGAGGGAATTTTGGATAAATGGAAAGGTATATCACTTTTTGGGTAAAGATAATATTCCATTTCATGCAGTATTTTGGCCAGCAATTTTATTATCTACACATAATGTAAGCGATAATTATAAAGAATTTTTTGAATATACAAAGTTAGATAACTATAATTTACCATATAATGTAATTGGTTTATCTTATTTAACATATGAAAATAGAAAAATTAGTAAAAGTCAAAACTGGGGTATATTCTGTGATTCTTTAATTAAATCCGATCTTGATCCAGACTATTGGAGATTCTATCTTTCATATATTTTACCATATAATAGAGATTCTGACTTTAAGTGGGATGATTTTCAATCTGTTATAAATAATGAGTTAATAAATAATATAGGAAATCTCACCCATAGAGTTCTATCTTTTGTTAGAAAATATTATAACAATAAAGTAGATGGTAATATTAGAATAGACATAATAAGTAAAATAACAGATACATTAAATGAATATCATAAATATATGGATAAAGGAGAATTTAATTTAGCTTTAAGAAAGATATTAGAATTATCTGGTTATGGAAACAAAATGTTTCAAGAAAATAAACCTTGGGAAAATCCCGAAAATAATAAAAGTTTAGTTAAATCTTTAGTTATATTACTAATTTCCGTATATACAATGTTATATCCATTTATACCAAATTCTTCTGAAAAATTCTTTGAATTTATAAATTATAAAGAAATATCTTTTGATAACCTTAATATCCTTCTACAATTTTCCAATAATATAGTTATAGAAATTGTTAAAGAACCACAAATTCTATTTAGTAAAGTTGATGATAATTTGATAAATAAATTGAAACAGACAGTAACTAAACCTTCGATAAACTTATAAATAAAAATTTATAAACCAAAAATAAAAAATTAAAAATATGGATGATGCCGATGAAAACCCGCGTATATTATATATAATATATCCCACAAATAAATATCTAATATATTATTCTACCTTATTTCTTTTGTCCTTCTTGTTTCTTTTCTTCTTTTTCTTCTTTCTTCTTTGCCATAATATATTATTATTTGGAATATTTAAAAATCTTTCACTTTTTTATAACTTTAAATGAATACTAATATGTAGTGAAAACATAAACAGATTGTATATTTATAAATAACTTATAAATGGGTTTATATATAAATATTTATAAAGTAATCAAGATATATCGAAATATCAAAATAATATATACAATTTAGATTCCCAAAGATGTAATATATAAATCAATATTGACCAAAAGATTAATTAACTGATATATTAGAAATAATGAGAAAAATTAAGAATAAAGAAAGGGAAAATAAATAGTATAAATTTATTTAATAATAAAAATAATATTTTTATTGTTTTTTATTTAGAATATATTATGTCTTATGATATTGTAGGGGATATAGCTATAATTAAAAAACCATTAAAATATAATGAAGAAGAATATGTAAAAAGGATATTGGAAAAACATAAATTTATAAGAACAATTTTATTACAAGAAACAGATGTCTTACCCCCATATAGAATTCCAAAATATAGAATTTTATATGGGGAAAATAAAACCGAAACAATTAATATTGAATATGGATTAAAATTTAAGGTAGATGTTTCCAGATGTTATTATTCTCCAAGGTTAAGCAATGAAAGATACAGGATCGCAAAACAAGTAAAAGAAAATGAAGAAGTTTTGGTAATGTTTTCTGGTGTAAATGTATATCCAATATATATAGCAAAATATTCAGAAGCAAAAATGGTTTATTCAATTGAATTGAATCCTTTTGCAGTAAAATATGGATTAGAAAATTTAAGGATAAATAAAGTAAATAACGTCATTACATTTTTAGGAGATGTACGAGATATTTCAAAATATATTGGTTATTTAGAAGATAGAGATGGGATAATAAAAAATGATAAAGAATATATAAGGGATATAATCGATTCCGGGTTAGAAATAAACAATTTATATATTTATGAATATGATGAAATAATAGAAAATATAAAATATAAAAAATTAAGATATATTAGTGAATTAGAAAATTTAGAAAAATTTAATAAGAAGTTTGATAGAATTATAATGCCATTACCAAAAGAAAGTCATACATTTTTAGAATATGCAATACCTTTAATAAAAAATAATGGAATAATACATCTATACCAATTCTTTGAAGAAGAGAAAATAAAAGAAAAAGCCATATATTTATTAGAAAAATATTCTAGTGAATTAAACTTTAAATATGAGATATTAAATATATTAAAAGTTGGTGATATAGCCCCGGGAAATTATAGAGTTTGCATAGATTTTAAAGTTATAAAAAACTAAAATTTAAAAATCTTATAAAATTATTTTATCATAATGAGAAGTGACCTCCTCACAACCCTTGTTATAATATTTGGTGTTATATTAGGAATTACAATTATCTTATATTTGTTTGTCCCACCCCAAGTAGTATTAAAACTCTTGGGAAAAGGTACTTCATCACCAAATTCTGTATCATTTAAAATATCATATATGTACTTTTCTTCTGACGGTATATATGCAATAATATATAATAGTGGATCTGATATTAATTTAAATAATATGAAAGTTAAATATACTTACAGTCAAAATAATTATCAAACTGGCACATGTAGTATAGTTACAAATAATTATACATTATATTCAAATACTCAAGCAATAATTAAATTAAATTGTACAAATGAAGATATAATAGTAAGTAATTTATTATCAAATAAAGGATCTTATGTATTTTCATTTATATATGGAAATTTCGTACAGCAAGCTTCTTTACCATTTAAAATTTCAAATCAATAGCGGACCCGGGGGGATTTGAACCCCCGACCTACGGCTTAGAAGGCCATCGCTCTATCCATGCTGAGCTACGGGTCCAATTATAAAAATATTATCATAAAAAATTAAAATACTTAATTTTATCTGTATATCGATGTTTCATCATTTATCAGCAATGCCTTGCATCTTCACCATATATAATATATTTAATGACAATGTTAAAATTATCGTCTAATATTATAGTTTATAAAACGTATAAAAAATTTGAATGGGACCGCGGGGATTCGAACCCCGATCACTGGGACCCAAACCCAGTAGCCTACCACTAGCCTACGGTCCCTTAAAAATAAAAGATTTTTCAAAAATTTAAAAGAGTTTTTAATAACATATTAAGAAATGCCACAGCATGGTAGACACAAACCTAGAGCAGTATCAATGCAATTTTGGCCAAGAGTAAGAGCTAAAAGAATTTATCCGATAATTAAGAGTTGGCCCTCTATTAATAATATTCAACCAGTTGCATTTGCAGGATATAAAGTTGGTATGACGCATATTTTAACAAAAGAAGGAAAATACGTCCCTGTATCAATTATAGAAACACCACCGTTAAAGGTTCTTGGGATTAGATTATATAAAAAGGATCCAAATAAAGGACTTCTATCCTTAAAGGATATTATTTCTAACAATTTTGATGAACATGTTAAAAGAAAAATAAAAACATTAGAACCAAATGAAGATTTAGAAAAAGATATTCAAGATACTGAACAAATATTAGATAAAGTTTCATTAATAAAATTAATTGTATATACACAACCATGGTTAACAACAATTAAAAAGAAAAAGCCGGAAGTATTTGAAATACCGATTGGAGGAAACAATATTAAAGAAATATTTAATTATGCAAAAAGTTTGTTAGGAAATCAAATAAAAATAAGTGATATATTTAAAGATGGAGAATATGTGGATGTAATTGGAGTAACAAAAGGAAAAGGATTCCAAGGAGAAGTAAAGAGATTTGGAATAACAATCCAACCTAGAGGATCAAAGAGAAGTAAATCTATTAGACATGTAGGTGCCAGAGGGGCAAGAGGAATGAAGAGAATATTCCCAACAACACCAATGCCAGGTCAATATGGATTCTTTAGAAGAACAGAATATAACAAATTAATAATAAAGATTTCTGATAATTATAATGAAATAAATCCAAGCTCTGGCTGGCCACATTATGGAATTGTAAAGAATACATATGTAATGCTAAAAGGTTCTATAATAGGAGCAAAGAAAAGATTATTAATATTAAGAAAAGCAATAAGACCACCAAAGAATCCTGAAAAGATAAGCATAGAATATATATCTTTATTACCAAAAAACTAAGATGGAAGTAAAAATATATAGAGTTGAAGGATTAATATTCAAAACAAAAATTTTAAGAAATTTGAAGAAAAAAGAAGGTGTTTTAACAAAAAGAAAAGTTGTTTATAAATTTTCAAAAGAATTATTAGGAATAAATGAAAAAGATGTTTTAGAAAGGATATATTCATTATTTGGAAGTGCTTATAAAGTAAAAAGAAATAAAATAAAAATATTAAAAATTGAAGAAATTAGCGAAAATGATATAAAAGATAAAAATTTAAAGAAATTTATATCATATATCAAAAATGGAAAATTCTAATGAACTATTAGAATTTTTGTATAGTCAACTAGAAGCTATACAAAGTAAAATACTAGAATATGAATTAATAAAGAGTTTTATTAACGAACTAAAAAAACAAGAAGATACATATATAAATTTAGGAGGATTAATATTTGTTAGAGGATCAATAAGAGATGATCAAAACTTATTAATAAATATAGGAAGAAATATATTTATTGAAAAAAGTAAAGATGAAGTTTTAAAATTAATAGATGATATAATAAATAAACTAAATCAAGATTTAAATGAAATAAGAACAAAAATAAATCAAATATCTATGAAAAAAACTCCTCAACCTTAACAATTTCATGACCTGTAGAATATTTTCCAATTATTAAATATTCTTTATTAATTTCTATCCCATATCTTAAATATGGGCTTCCAAAATTAATTGATCCTATATCCACGATATACCCTGTAATTTCTCTTACTTTTTCTATTATCTTATCACTTAATTCCTGACTTATTAATAATTTATTATTATATAATTTAGATATGCTTCCAAAAAGATATTTTGTTTTTATTTTATATGCTGGTAGAGATAATTTTTCAGATATCTTTTTTACATCTTTTTCTTTTCCATGAGAATAAATTATCCCATTCTTACCAATTAAAAATATATTTCCTATTAAATTTTCTATAAAATCTATTTCAACTATATCAAAATGTTTCTTTAATACTTCCTTTAATTTTTCAGGAGCATTAGAACTAATAATTATTTTATTGTCATACTCTATAAAATATGGAGTAATAATTGGTAAATCTACATAATATTTTCTTATATCAATATCCATTTTTTCAATATTATTTTTTTCGCTTTCACTCGCTACAAGAAAGTCTTCAAACATATGCATTACAATACCTATAGACGGTACGCTAATATGATCCGCTTTCTTAACTTTCATTATCAATAATGATTATTGGGAATGATTATAAAACTTATATATTTTAGAATATCTAAAATTTGTATGAGTATCTTCTCTAACATATTTAAAAAGAAAAATGACAACAAAAATGCTCAAAACATTAATGTCATACCTCAACAAAATATTGTAAACCAAAATTATACATCGGAAATAAAAAATATTATTAACTCTATTGAAGGTTTAGCAAAAAGTGTAAGAGAATTAGAGAATAAAGTGTCTGAAATTTCTATCAATATATCAAATATCAACTCTATAGTAGAAAGTCATCAAAATGAAATAAATAGCATTAAAAATAACTTAGAAAAAGTTTTTTCTGTATATGAAATGTTAATAAAAAATTATAATCCATTTGTAGAAGAAGAAAAAGAAGTATCAAATGTTCAAGTTATAAATGAAAACAAGATAGAAAATTCAGAAAATAATATATTACCATTGAGCAAGCTTGATGATAATCCAACTACTTCTTCAATTGTAATTGGTTGGTTGGCATATTTAGTTAAAAAATCAAATATAGAAGAAGTAGATAATGCATTAGATTATTATGAATCTATCAATTGGATAACCGAAAAAGTAAAAATAAAATTAAAGGAATATTTAAATGGATTGAAAAGTGTTGAAAGTGAAAATAAAAAACTATTACCAATGGATCATATAGTAAGTTTATATATAATATCAAAATTGGCTCAAATAAGTGGTTCAAATAATATAGAAAGATTAAAAGATTTGTATAATGAGCTAATTCAGAAAGGTTATATATCACCAATAAAAAGATGATAAGAGAATTAATATATTTGTTTATTTTATTTATAATAGGATATATAGTATTAAGTACATTTTTTAACTTTTATTCTTCAGCAGGAAAAATAATTGCAAATGATATATCAAATATAACAACTTCAATACATGGAACTCAGGTAAGTTATATAATAAACCATTATAACTCTGATAATTATTCAATATTATATTTAGTGCAAAATATTGATCCTTCAAATTGTATAAATAACATAAAAGTTGGAAATAAAATAGTTAACTTTACATATAAAGTATTAAATCAGTATACAATAGAATTGAATATAAGTTATCCAGTAAATACGGGGGACCATTTAACAGTAACATTCTGTAATGGCCAATCTTCTATATATTATCTTAGCTAACAATGGTAGAATATATTAATATTTATTTAGATAGGGATGAATTTTCAAATAGAATTGGGGGTGGAATTCCAAAAGGTAGTATATTTATAATTGAAGGGGAAAATGGAACTGGGAAAAGTATAGTATGTCAGAGAATACTATATGGGGCTTTATTAAACAATCATACTGCAACATATATTTCTACAGAATTATCTGTTGTAGATTTCATTAAACAAATGGAATCTTTGGGTTATGATATAAAAGATTATTTACTAAATCAAAAATTATTATTTATACCAACATTAAATTTATTTAATAGAATAAAGAAGAGAGAGAATTTAATATTTGAATTAACAAAGGAAAAATCTAGAAAATTATTAGAAAATGAATTAATAATATTGGATTCTTTATCATATCCATTAATAGATGGATTAAATAAAATGGATTCAGTAAGACTAATTGAATTTTTAAGTAAAATAAAAAATTTAGATAAAACGATTATTTTAACATATAATCCTTCAGAGATAAATAAATTCTTTGTAAGAAATATAAGAAGGATTGCAGATATATACTTTAATTTAAGATTTTCATCGATTAGAGAATCATCATTATTAAAAATAATAGAAGTAAAAAGATTTAGATATCCAATGGGAATATATAATACATTAATACCATTCAGAGTAGAACCAAATATAGGGCTAATAATTGAAATATCTTCATATATATAATGCCTGAACAATTACAAGAAACAAAACAGGAATATGTAATAAAGAGAGAAAAAACAAAAGTAATAACTAGTAATATAACTACATCATTTGATGAGGCATTAAATAAATATGAACATCTCAGAAATTATATTAATGAAATATCATTAAAAATAGGACCTCCTGAATGGATGACTTCCCTAGATTTTTCTTTAAGATCTAGAACAGAGTTCAATATATTATATCCTGTTGGAGATCCAATATTTATTCATATATATAAATTACCATCTGGAGAAGCATTATATAATGTAATAGAGCCTGAATTAAATGATAATGAAAAGAAAAAATTAGAACAAATACAAACAAAAATTGTTAAATATGCAATAGAAGATATTAACTTTAATAATATTGAAGAAGTAAGAAGATATATAATTGATCTATTCAATAGAGTTATTGATTTTCAGAGGAGAAGATTGTTTTCTGATAGAGTATATATAAAAAATCAAGAAGAATATGATAAGCTATTATATTACTTAATTAGGGAAAGATTTGGTTATGGATATTTAGAATCATTTTTGAGAGATCCTTATTTAGAGGATGTACATATTTTAGGTTTAGGTCCAATCTATGTTGTACATAAAATATTTGGAATGCTCAAAACAAATAGGGGATTTAAAAATGAGGAAGATTTAAATAAATATATAATTAAATATTCACAAATAGTTGATAGACCTGCATCAGAAACAAGACCAATAGTTGATGCAATATTACCAGATGGATCAAGAGTTAATTTTATATATGGTAAAGATATATCCTTACATGGATCTTCATTTACAATAAGAAAATTCTCTACAAAACCATTAAGTATAACACAATTAATTTCATTTGGTACAATTTCTCCAGAAGAGGCTGCCTATTTATGGTTAGCAATTGAAAATGGAATGAACATAGTAATATCCGGAGAAACTGCATCAGGAAAAACTACATTATTAAACGCATTGGCTACATTTATTAAACCTAATGCAAAGGTTTATTCTGTAGAAGATACACCTGAATTAAATATACCACATAATATATGGCAGAGATTAGTTACAAGAGAAGTTGGAAAAACTGCAGATGTATCAATGTATGATTTATTAAAAGCAGCATTAAGATCTAGACCAAATTATATATTAATAGGTGAGATAAGAGGTAAAGAAGGTTATGTAGCATTCCAGGCAATGCAAACAGGTCACCCAGTTATGACAACATTCCACTCAGGTAATATAACTCAATTAATTGAAAGATTGACTGGAGAACCAATAAATATTCCAATTGCATTTATAGATAACTTAAATATCGCTGTATTTACAACATCTGTAACAGTAAAGGGAAGATATGAGAGAAGAGTAACAAATATATATGAAATAGAAAAATATATTGCAGAATTAAAGAAAGTAGCAGTTAGAAATGTATTTACATGGAATTCTGTACAGGATAAACATATGTTTATTGGAAAATATAATAGTTATATATTAGAAAAGAAAATTGCACCATTAATGAAAATTGATGATAAAAGAAAAATATATCAAATATTAGATTATAGGGCTAAAATATTAAAAAAGATGGTTGAAAATGAAATATTTGATTTCTTTGAAGTATGGGAAATATTAAAGAATTTCTATATAAATGGGCCTTCAGCATTACCATTTTCAATATAATTAATAAATTTTTCTTAGAATTAATTTAATTATGGATCGGTATTAAAAAGGCAAAAATTTTTGTTATAAATAATTACGATGGATAAGAATATTATAAAATTACTTTTATGGAAAAAGCCAACAATAGAAGTATTGGGAGAAGAAAAAGTAAATAAGATAGATAATTTTAGACATTATATAGGATATGAAATATCTGGATATGTTCATTTAGGTACTGCAGTTGTATCTGGATATAAATTAATTGATTTTATGAATTTTGCAGAAACAGAAGTATTTTTAGCAGATTGGCATTCAGTAATAAATAATAAATTGGGTGGGGATCCTGAAGTAATTAAAAGAATTGCAAAAGGATATTTTACTGAAGCAATGAAACAAACAATAAAATCTTTAGGTGGAGATCCAGATAAAGTAAAATTTGTTTTAGCATCAGAAATATATAATAATGATTATTGGGCAGAGGTAATTAAAATTGGAAAAAATACCACATTAAATAGATTATTAAGATCTGTTACAATTATGGGAAGGAAATATGAAGAATCAATGCCATCTGCAAATTTAATATATCCATTAATGCAGGCTGCAGATATAATATTTCAGAAGATAAATATTGCACATGCTGGAATTGATCAAAGAAAAGCACATGTAATTACAATTGAATATGCTGATAAAATAAATTATAATTTAATTGCAGTACATCATCAATTAATAACAAATCTACAATTACCATATGAAACATTTCAAAAATTAAAATCTGGAAATATAAAAGAAGCTAAAGAAGAATTATCCGAACTAAAAATGTCTAAATCTATACCAGGTTCTGCAATATTTGTTCATGATAGTCCTTCAGAAGTTATTGATAAGATAAATAAAGCTTTTTGTCCTCAGAAAGAATTGGAATTCAATCCAATATGGGAAATAGTTGAATATTTAATATTTAGGGATCAGGAGAATTATTGGATAATAAAATATTTATATGAAAATAATTTGTATAAAATAGAAAATGTTGAAAAAATAAATTATGATATATATGAAGAATTAAAGAATAAAAATAAAATAAATTGGAGTGAAATATATAAAATCATTAATAAAGAATCTAATGAATTATATAAATATTCATATAAAGATATTGAATTTGAGATAATTAATGAAAAAACTGGAGAAAGAAAGGTATATAATAATTTATGGGATTTGAGAAAAGATTGGATTGAGGGAAAAATACATCCAATGGATTTAAAAAAAGCGGTTGGAAAGTGGTTGGCAAAAAAATTAGAACCTGTATATAAATATTTTACTGAAGGACCTGGTAAGAAATATAAAGAAGAGTTAGATTCTGTTAAAATCACTAGGTAGTTTCATTTATAAATTTTTTTATCAATGATAATTTATGAAGATTGACAAAATGATTAACAATTTGATCATGTTAATTAATTTGTATAGATTACATGCAAAAAAATTACTTAACAAAATTCAGGATAATGAGGCAAAAATGTTATTATTAATGTCATTTAAGGATAATGATATATTAAATATTTTGGAAGATATTGTTGATAGAAAGAAAATATTCGATGAATATATAAAGAATAATCAAATAAAGAAAGCTTACTTAGTATATAAAGATATTGAATATAAATATAAGTTAGCTGAATCAATATTATATAATAGAATTGAAGATTTAGTTAAAATAAGAGCTTTAGATATTTTAAAATCTAGAAGAAATTAATCTTTTCTTTTTATCCTATATAGAGGTATTTTTCCTTTATATGATAAATATATGTAGACATCTATAATAATTAATAACAATATAATCAATGCTGACATATAGTATAAATTTTTATTTGGCGAATTAATCAGAGTATTCATTACAATTGCAATAGTTATCAATGTAATTATTAAAGAAAGATAAACTTCATATTTCGTTGCATACAATTCTTCTTCCATTAATAATTATTTTATAAAATATTAAAAAATCTGAGCTCAAGACCCTCATCATTTATCAGCCGATGAGTTTTTCTTCATTATAAAGATATTATAAAAATTTTATTTTATATGATTACTTATTTTCCAAATCTATATAATTATATTTATTTAGATAATATTTTCTTAATTTATTCCTAAAGAATATATATAACAATGTATGAGTAATTCTTTTTATGATATTACTATCTATTATTGTTAAATATTGAATATATTCTTTTAGAGATATTTTATAATTTGTATTATAAACTGTATTTAATTCCATTTTTAATCCTATTATGTAATTTAATGCCCTTTTACATTTTAGTCTTTCATAAATATATATAAAATCTTTCAAATGTTTTTCAAGACTATACTTACTAAAGCTAATACTTGCACTTTGATTATGTCTTCTATAGTACGTTAATTCATCTTTTATTTTTATTATTTTACCTTTAGTTTTAAAATAACATATTAAACTATTATCAACCACAAAATATATATTCCTTAAGTATTCCACCAGTTCATCCTTATTATTTGTATGAAATATTATTCCTATTGTTCCACCAATGCTTACTAAATCAAATATTTTTTCTTTAATTCTCTTTATAATACTTTTATTTTCTTTAATTATATTTCCATTTTCATCTATTGGAATTAATCTATGTGCAATCATATATTCTTCATCCTTAATATTTTTTACAATTTCAAATATTCTACTAATTTTATTTTCAGTAAACATATCATCATCATCTAATATAAATATTAAATTATTTGAAGAAGCTTTTATTCCTTCAGAATAGTTTCTTCCAACATAATGATCTGGATCATTTGGATCTAAATTTATTATTTTATAATTAGGAAAATTTTCTTTAATATAATTATCTATTTTTTCATCTTGATAATATTTTACAACAATTACCTCAATATCATTTAAATCTATTCCTTTTTGATTCTTAATACTCTTTAATGCATCTAGAATATATTTCTTTCTTTTATAATCAATAACTATTACTGAAGCTTTCATAGAAGAAATATAAAAAATAAAGATTTTTAAATTGTTTTAGATTAACTTTGTAAAGACTGGTATATAGATCTTTTATTTAAAATATTTAATATACTATCCAGAGAACTTAAATAAGGGTCAATTATATTATCAAATAATTATTAATTGATTGATCTTTAATTATTCAGTTGTAAATTTTTATCTTTGACTTTATAATTATAGATATTTTATTTTTAAAAATATTTATTTATTACAATTATGTAACTATGATATAAGATAAATTTATAAATTTTTCTTATATAATAAATACTATGGATGGCCAACTATATAGAAGTTTTAAAAAAATATTTGATCCAATAAAAGAAGGATTTAATAAAATAATAAGAGAAGAAAATAAAACGCTAGAATATACAGATGCTATGAGAAATTTAGAGGACATATTAGACAAAATGGCTGAAAATGCGCAAAAAATGGCTAATCTACCTGAAATA
>Ga0209739_100049_pt1 | contig 53446 bp, 56 predicted proteins | sample JossMetagenome_2_FD_184729 | JGI IMG/M metagenome (GOLD analysis project Ga0209739, IMG submission 184729) | Hot spring sediment microbial communities from Joseph's Coat, Yellowstone National Park, USA - JC3_ASED (SPAdes) (version 3) | ecosystem: Environmental > Aquatic > Thermal springs > Hot...
GTAGGCCTCACCACCCATCTCCATCAATGCCTTTATGACCTCCTTATCAGTTGGGTTTAGACCTTCGACTATTATGGGGTTTACCTCAGGACCTCTGTGTCTGATTATGAACACGTATATTAATAACACAATCGCTGCTATGATTACGGTAGGTACTACGTAATATACATATTGTGGGATTGATGATGTCGTCTTCGTTACCTTTGGCGATGTTTGGTTACTCGTTGATTGAGTTGATGTTTTGGTCGTATTCGTTGTTGCTATGGTAGTTGTTGTGTTGGTAGTTGTTACGCCTGTTGTTGGCGTTTCTGATATAAAGCCTATTGTATAGTTTCCAGGTGCTAGTTGGAGTATTATGCCGTTGCTAACCTTCGTGAAATTCACTATTAAATTAATAGGTAAGTGAGTCAGTAATATACTGTTTCCTATAAAGAGATTTACCACGTATGGAGATGACACGTTCATCGCCAAATAGCCACTTGGTATTTGTGTAATTAGGGGCACGTACCTTATTATGAATGTGCCATTACCAAACGCCGGTATAATCAAGTGATTACCTATCAATATTGCAGATACTGATGTACCATTGGCACTTTGCACAGTTAGTGTTGGTCCCATTGGTTCCACGGGTAATGTAACGTTTAGCAAAGCGACACTTTGCATTGTTGTAACGTTCATACTGACTAGTGATCCATTACTCATTAGATAAATCATTATTGAAACCATAATTATAGGGAACATCACAAACAATTATATTGAGGACTTAAAAATCTTGCTAATTCTCCTTATAAAAAGAAGAGAAATAGAACGATAAAGAAATTCCGTAAAATTGAAAAGAGGTTTAATTTTAAACGGTCTTTATTATTCTAATTACCCTATTCTATATAGTAATTAATACATTATTGACCACCATTACCTCGACCATTACCGCCGTTACCTTGGCCACCCATACCTCCACCTGCGCCCCCTCCTTGACCGCCCATACCACCTCCATGACCTTGCCCACCCTTACCTTTACCGTGACCGTGCATATGCCATGAACTTGCTTCTTGATCGAACTGCTGTACCGTGTTTAGCCAGTCGTTGAAGCCCTTACCGTGCTTGAGTAATTGTAATAATTGTGCCTGGGCAGTCTCGTTGCCCTGTACTAATGGGTATATGCCTGACAATTCTTTGAATAGCTCATGTAACTCCTTAACGCTGGTTATGTTTAGACTTGTCATGTTGGTAAGCATGCCAAGTTCATGGTCTAAGATGGCTAGTTGCGTTAGGGTTTGGTTAAGCGTTATTGCACCCTTTATTATTTGCTTAATGTAGTGCCCGAGTTCATGGTTTATCCTGTTTGCGAAGCCTATCTTCTGCTCCTTATAATACTGGACAGTTACATTACTAATTAGGGAATTATACTCGCTCAGTAGCGCCTCAGCCTCTGAGTAGTTACCACTGATTAATGCCTGCTTTAACTGAGACAGTAAGGAGTAAACCTCGCTTGCCTGTGTGCTATTTAGTAGTCCTTGTTTCTCAAGTCTTGTTAATGTCTCATTCAGTAGCATTAATCTGTAGGTTAAGGTTCTATTCAGAATCTCGGCATGCTTCTCAAGTACGTACTCATGGACTAGGTAATGCCTAAGGTGTACCAGGAACTGCAGGGCTAGTAGACACTCGCCCTTGCTAATGAAGTAATTGGTTATGTTCTGTAGCGTGGCTGGTGTTAGGGCGAGGCTTGTTACGTTAAAGCCCGTTGCGTTAAACCTCGTTATGTTGAACCCTGTGAACGTGGCATTAGCAAGGGTTGCGTTAAACGCGGTAGCGCTAAAGCTGCTCATGTTGACTCCAACCCTCATAAGCCACATGTCGTCAATGTACAGGTTGGCTTGTATGGCAGTTAGTAATCCGGGTGTGCATGTTGCATTAGTTACTGTAGTATTTGTTGTGGTTGTCGTGGAGTTCGTGTTCACGGTTGGCACGGTCGAGTTCGTGAGGTTACCCGTACCTGAGGCCATTATGGGTTTCGCAACCATCACCACGGCCAGCACTAACGTTAGCGCCAGTGCTATTGTTAACGTTATCACCTCCATACTTGTTATTGTTCTACTTCCCATACCCATCACCCAGACCATAAATTAATCCTCTAATAAGGAAATCTCCCTGAAAATCACGATGCTTCCACGTGAAACATACTGAAACCAGAGTTCTAACCATGAAGAATAATAGTCATAATGCTTTAAGAACCTAGACCTGGCATTAACTCCAGTGCTCGTCCTGATAGACCTCGATGGCACATTACTACCACTTAACGCCTGGGATCCCGTATTTCAAGACGCGAGTAGGTACATTGCTGAGAGGGTTGGCGTTGACTGGGTCGTTATATATGGGGCCGCTAAAGAATTGAACAAATCCTTATTACGTGGATTCAGCATTAAAGCCTTCGATTGGGACTACATATTCGCTGAGGTGGCCCATAGATTCGGTGCATCAGTGAGCATAGATATTAATGAGTTCCTGGTGAATTACGTGCACGGGTTTAAACCGTACGATGGCGCATATGATCTCTTAGAGACAATGAAGGATTTAGGTCATAGAATTATCATAGCAACCAATGGCTTATATAAGTATCAATCAATCGTCATTAAGGAACTGGGGTTTTCACAATACATAGATGGTATAAGAACTCCTGACTTAATAGGGTGCCCGAAGAACTGCTGTGAATTCTTTAGGGATGGTCGAGTCATGATTGGAGACAACCCATTATTTGATGTGTACTACCCATTAATGTGTGGCTTAGTAACCGTGTTCATTGGCGATTGGGAGAATAGGCTAAATTACGTAAGGGACGTGTGGGGTTTAGATCTATCAGGCATAAAACCCACCTACTCCTTCAAAAGCCTCGTGGACCTCTTAGACGGAGCTCAAGCAAATACCCTATTCCCCTCATACCAATGAGCTCTAATTACCACTAATTCCCACCGGGGTTCTGGACATTAATACGTTTAAATTTCGTGAAGTAAAGCGTTATTATGGTGAAGTCTATTATTATCATTATGTGCATTACTGTACAATAAATACATAGGGCATGGAGTAGGTAAGTCTCGACATATATCAAGTAGGGAACCACGACTATACCAAGGAACCTCCAATAAAAGAGCGTACTAAGTGCAACATTGGCTATGCGTCCAGGGCCAAAATCGTAAGTTATCACCAGGACTATGTTTATTACGAACCACACAGCAGCCAGTAGGTCAAGGGGGACACCACCTATGTCTGAGTACTTGCTCGAGAGAACTCTTTCGCAATCAATGGTCACTCCAGGAAATGGCGACTTAAACTGAGTACAAAGTGGTGGCAGTTTATGTAAATAATAATATGTATAAATGACCACTGATGATGCGAAGAGACCTATTGCTGAAAATGTAAGCATAAGTGTAAGCCAATTCTTCCCTAACCTACCCATCATTGACCAGTGTGGTTTAGGAACTTAAATATTAATCTCACAGGGAACCGCACTTCCCTAACTAAAAATGCATTTAAGCATTGATGATACATGGGTGATGATGTCTGAGGCAGGTAAGAGGGTTATCTTCCATGAATTATTAACACCCGAGGACGCATTAAACAAGATCTTTAGTACCGTGAAGATTGAGCCGGTGGGTGTTGAAATCGTCAAGATCGAGGATAGTTATGGTAGAGTCTTGGCTTCAGACATTTACTCGAGGATCGATGTGCCACCGTTCGATAGATCCACAATGGATGGTTTTGCTGTTAGGGCCGAGGACACATTTGGCGCCGATGAACTTAACCCCATCAAGTTGAGGGTTGTTGGTAATATCGAGACTGGAGCCGAGGGACTTCCCAGGATTAACCCTGGCGAAACTGCCGAAATAGCCACGGGAGCCCCATTACCGCCCGGCGCCAATGCCGTGGTTATGGTTGAGTATACGAAGAGAGTTGGCGATGAGTTGTTGGTATATCGATCAGTTACCCCTGGGGAGAACGTGATGTCGGCAGGTAGTGACGTTATGATGGGCGAGCTAGTGCTCAGGAAGTGCACGGTGATTAGGGAGAGGGAGGTTGGTTTATTAGCCGCGGTTGGGCTTCGCGAGGTCGAGGTCTTCAGGAGACCTAGGGTGGCGATAATATCCACGGGCAACGAGCTCGTGAGTCCCGGCGGAACCCTTAGTCCAGGCAAGATTTACGACATAAACACGTACACCATATCTCACGCTGTTAGGTCCATGGGCGCTGAACCTGTGATCATGGGTATAGTTAGGGATGACATCAACGAGATGAGGAACACCATAACTAAGGCATTAAGCGTAAGTGATCTAGTACTCCTCTCGGGAGGCACGTCGGCTGGGCTTGCTGACTTAACGTATCGCGTACTTGATGAGATAGGACCGCCTGGAATAATAATACATGGGCTCAAGGTCAAGCCAGGCAAACCTACGGTGGTTGCCGTTTCCAGAGATGGTAAGTTGGTGGTTGGCCTGCCTGGCTACCCAAGCTCCGCATTAATGATATTCAACATAATAGTCAAACCAATACTAGCCAAAATGCTATGTACCAGCGTTGATGAGACGAGGATAAGGGCTAGGTTGGCGATTAGGGCCGAGGGTGCCAGGGGCAGGAGGGCGCTCTACCCAGTGGGGCTTGTGGATACAGGCCACGGCATAGTAGCCTACCCATTACCCGCCGAGTCCGGGGCAATAAGTACGCTGGCCTACGCCGATGGTTACATAATGATCCCGGAGACCGTTGAGTACCTAGATAGTGGGGATGAGGTTGAGGTGGCACTGTTTACGCACCAGTACATGCCATCGAACCTATACATAATAGGCTCCCACGACATCGGCCTAGACCTACTGATACCCATGCTACCCGGCTTCGTAAGGGCCAGGGTTATCAACGTAGGCTCCATGGGCGGGTTATACGCGGTTAAGCGTGGCGAGGCTGACGTGGCTGGCTTGCACCTAGTAGATGAGGAGACTGGGCAGTACAACATACCGTACATGGTCAAGTACGACATTAGGAATGCCGTGCTGGTTAGGGGCTACATGAGGGAACAGGGCTTGATAGTCCCCAGGGGCAACCCAAAGAATGTCAACAGTATCGAGGACCTACTCAAGGGTGATGTTAAAATCGTGAATAGGAATAAGGGCGCGGGAACCAGGTTTCTACTCGATATAAAACTGAAGGATGTGGCCTCTAGAATGGGCGTTAAATTCGAAGACCTAATCAAGAGAATCAACGGTTACTACTACGAGGTAAAGACTCATACGGCGGTCGCTGCCGCGGTGGCGCAGGGCAAGGCTGATGCTGGTGTTGGCATTAGGGCTGCGGCGGCAACGTATGGTCTAGACTTCATACCATTGGGTTGGGAGAGTTACGACTTTGCCGTACCCATTGATAGGCTGGATAAGGATAGTGTCAAGGCATTCCTAAACCTATTAAGAAGTCCCGAGTTTAAGGAGAGACTTGAGAAGTTACCTGGGTATAAAGTCCCAGGTGATATAGGTAGTATTATATGGAGGGCAAATACATGATTTTTAATTATCTCCAACTCTGTATTTAAATGTTGTAAATGTAAGATGCTATTTAGTGGGTAATTTATCTACGAGATACACCTTTCTAAGTTTCTTGTAGAAGGCAACCTTGGAATTCACGAAATCTATAAACTCCTTTTCTGAGACCTTGCCTCTGTACTCGTCCTTGACCACGACATACGCCACCGGTATTTGCCCTATTGATGAGTCCTCAGACTGCTCGCCTGTTACGAAGGTCTCCTTGACTGCTGGGTGTTTCATTAATATTATCTCGAGGTCCCTTGGGAATATTGGGTAATCCAAGCGATTCCCTAATTCCCTGACAAATGAAAGTGGAGTGAGGTTGTCTGCATTATCTAGATAGTCTAGATAAGATGTCATTAATTATCGATAGTTAGTAGTCAATATGATAGGTATTCTTCAATTATATAAAACTTAATACCTAACTTAGTATCTAAGGTTTGTCATTTCTTTAATCATGTATATAAGGCCTTACTTCTGACGGCATCTGTGCTGATTGATTTGGTGAGGGTATTCATTAGATTGAGAGCTTATTGGACGGCTATTAGGGGACTTAGGGATTTCATTAGTGATTACCCGTTCGATGAGATAGCCCTAAAGGCGCTTAAGGGTCGGGATGCCGTTTACCCCTTTGGTGAAGTCACCTCATACGGCTCTGCCGTACTTGGGTCCGGGATCTATGAGGGTAGAGGTTACCCGCGCTTCAGGACTTTGGACGACTCGTTGATACTGCTACCCCCAGCCTTCACCCCACGTAGGCTCGAGAAGATGGCTGAATTGCTTAGGGAACCAACGTTCATGGATGTGAACCTTGAGGGCGAGTTGGGTGGTTTTAAGGTTTCGATGCCTATTGTTGTTGGTTCGATGGGTTCGACATCGATAGCCAGTAGGTTTAGTCTGGATGTAGCCAGGGCAGCTGCTAAGGCGGGTATTGTGTTTGGTATTGGGGAGAACGTGGCAACGGTGAGGGGTTACTCGAGGAGGTACACCAGGGGTCACCCAAGCTTTAAGGAGAGGGTCATGGCGTATCTGACGAATGTTGATAAGTACGGTGGGGTCATTATACAGCAAAACGTTGAGGATGCGTATGATGAGCTTTGGAATAAGGTTTACAGTGATAGGGACTTGGAGCCGTACATAGAGGAGGGTTTGGTTGGTTTCGAGATTAAGATGGGGCAGGGGGCCAAGCCTGGACTTGGTGGTGTCATTAAAATACCTAAGGAAGAGGCGATTAGGTTAAAGGCGAAGTACCACTTTGAGGTTGACCCTGAGAAGGTTAAGGACAAGTTCATAACGAGGTACTCAGTACCTGGTACATACACCGAGGATATACTAAGGGGTATGATTAGGTTCATGAGGACTGCGTACCCAAGGGCTAGGATATGGATTAAACTCGGTCCTTACAGGGACGTGGATAGGGTGATAAGCATTGCCCATGAGGAGGGGGCACACGCTGTGGTGATTGATGGTAAGGAGGGTGGGACGGGCATGGCGCCATCCGTGGCACTGAAGCACTTGGGTTACCCAACAATTGTCGGATTGAAGAAGATTAGGGACGCCAGGAAACTCGGCATTAAGGACTTGTCACTCCTAATAGCTGGTAGGTTGTACAATGGTTCGCACGTTGTGAAGGCGGTAGCGCTTGGCGCCAGTGGTGTATACATGGCGAGACCATTCCTCATAGCCGCAATGGTTAAGGGCGAGAAGGGGGTCGCGAATTACATAGGGGCGGTTAAGGAGGAAACACAGATGCTAGTCTCCGCATTGGGTAAGTACGACATTAAGGAATTGAGCGATGAAGACATAGCAGCACTTGATAAAGACGTTGCCAAAATACTGGGAATACAATACGTATATGGTTATATCTAGAGCACGCAAGTACCAAGAAATCACAAAATTAATATGAAGCCTCGCTCCTTCTCGTCAGCTTATTCACACCACCTATCCTTCCAAACCGACCTAATCAGTGGTATGAGGTTATTTGAGACGAACTCAACACAATCCCTCGCTGTATCCTCATCTATCTCAAGGAATGAGTAATGTCCCTCCACCCTATTGCTCTCAACGTCCCTGAGCTCTTCCTAAGCCTCGTAGAGACACATGTCGAGATCTAGCTTAAAAACGACCTCATAAGTTAAGTGTGGAGTTGAGATGACCCTCTCATGAATTAACTTTATGCCATGCGTCGCCTTAAATTATCCCCTCCAATCTTAGGGATTCGGTGCACATCATGAGACGTGGCCCAAGACAATTAAGGACCTTTATACCTCAGGGTGGTGGTTGTTGAGGACGTGGGTTAAGTCGTACTAGTTAAAAATCTGTTGCTTGTTTAGAATTACCGTGGATCTGAGGGCGTTTATGAGGCTTTCCAGGATTGAGCATGGAGTATTGACAAGCCTCATAGTGATTGCTTCATACATAATCTCTGGAGGCAATAACCCCATTGCAATGATCTTACTCTTCATATCATCATTGCTGACTGAGGTATTTCTATTCGTCACAAATGATATATACAATATAGAAGAGGATAGGGTGAATAGACCTGATGCCCCGTTGGTGCGTGGTGATGTATCCATCAGAACTGCCTGGGTGCTGTCGTTGATTTCCGTATCGATATCAATCCTACTTAACGTTGTTGGTGTTGTCCTTAATTACCTGGCGCCATGGAGCATCTCAATACTGATCATCGCTATCATAACGGGCTTCTCCTACAATTATAGGTTGAAGAGGGTGATTTTCGTAAATAACCTATTGGTTGCAATAACTTCATCCCTAACCTTCCTATATGGATTATATGCCATTACATCAACATTACCAACAATGAACTTACCATACTTACTATTCACGGTATCCCTATTGGCAACCATGGGTAGGGAGCTGGTTAAGGGCGCTCTTGATATACCTGGCGATATTAAGGCTGGCGTGAGGACCGTGGCCAATACGTACGGCATTACAACGGCAATAGTCATGGCTGTGGCGTTCACACTAACCGCTGTGGCTGTGTCGCCATTGATAATAATTCTATCCCTAAACGAACCCTTCGGGTTCGTACTGACGATTGGTGTAGTAATTACGGATTTAATATTAACATACATATGCATAGCTGTACTACGCAGGAGCGATTATGCGGATAGGTTTAGGTCAGTGTCGCTATTGGCGATGTCTGTAACGATAATAACCTATCTACTCCTAGCCCTATTGATATTAATAACTAAGTAAAGCTTAATCTCATATTCCCAGGACGCTCCTCAGGATTGCCAGGTAATTAACCTCCTTAAGCTTCGCCTCCTTCAGTGAGGGTATTTCAATAAGCATCGGTTTCCTCATCTTCATCCTAAGCTTATCAAAATCCTCCCTAGCCTTATCAGCCAATTCACTCGTTACGAGTATAGCGCCGACATCCTCCTCCACACTCAACTCCCTAATTATTGAGATGACGTTATCGCCCTCATTAACCACCCTACCCTCAAATCCAAGGAGCTTGAATGTGTACACCGTATGCTCATCACCAATTACTACTGCACGCACGTAGGGATGATGCAATGCAGACTTAAAAATTTGATTTCACGCGGTGATGCAATATGCAGGGCGGGGTATTCTGCCGTACTTTACCAGGGCTCCTTCTTCAGCCTGAGTAAGTAGGCTATAGTGTTTGTTAGTAGGTGTATTGGTGGCGTAATTATTACCGCCATCACCACATACACCCAACGCAGGACTTGGGGCTGAATAAGCCATAGCGCGAGAAGTGCTGCAAGTAGGAAATCAAGTTGATCAAGCAATGGTGCGGGGGCACCACGGGGTAACCCAAGTCTCCTCTTAATGAAGGCACCAAGTAAATCTCCAAGAAGAGCCGCCGTGCACATTACAAAGACCGTTGATGGTTTCGGTAATTCCCAGGCGACCTTGATTGCGCTTGTCACAATGATGTACGTAAGTTCACCAATTAGGAACCCAGCAAGTAACCCTGTTACGAACCCTTCATAGGTCTTACCATCACCGAAAATTCTCCTACCATCGAGGAAATTCCTACCGAAGTCTATGGGCGTCCTCCTCCTAAATATCTTACTCGCAACCACCGGCGTCGCGTTGGCAACATAGGGAGGCCATATTATCAATAGTGTTACGGCTAAATCCCACAGTAAATCCACGAGGAATCACTCAAGACTATGCCTCTTGAGGAGGTGTGCGATGGCTGAGTTCCTGGTTATGAACTCCGCACCGCACACCAGGCAGTAATACACATCCATGCCACCCCTCCTAACAGCAACTACCAGGTGCTCCTTGAGGTGCCTTAGGAAGGCGCCCTCGCCATTAACCTTGGCACCGCATATATCGCAGGTTATGGTCTTGCCACCAATACGTCCATGCCTGCGTAGGTGGGTAACGAAAGTGTTGGCATCAACCTCAGCACCGCATTTTGGGCATTTAAGCCTGGGTTGTGGTGTGGCTTTTGTTATAGCCTCAACTACCTTGTTAACGTAATCCCCCATGTAATTACATAATGGACAAACAACAACCTTAGTCAATGCCCTAGCCGCACTCATACCCGCCAACCACAACAAACTCGCCTTTTTAAATAATACCGCAACACATAACCTCTGTAATGAGTAGAGTGGTAGGATTATCGATGGTTAGGTGGGACCTTGGCGTTATTGGTTACGTAAGTGCCACACAGCAGGGTATCGACACGGCATATTCGGAGATATCCCTTAGGTGTTACCCAACGACTATAGACATGACCAGGGAGATGAGGGGTAAGGTGGCATGTATATTGAATGTGATTAATAGGGGCTTACCCATGAACGCCGTAGTATTTTTCTTAGATCCATACGGTATAGCTAACGATGTTGGTACGAAGTATGGGGTAGCTAGGGGGGTTGTGCTCAATCTAGTATACTCATGGTTCACTAATTACCTAAGGAGTAATGGCTTTCTGAGGGATTTGGATGTTGTGGAGCTTGATGAAGAGCTGAAAATACTTACCCCCTTCATTAAGGCCAGAGTTGGGGGTAATGCAAGCAAGATCGCTGGCATAATAGCCACCCTAGTCATGGTGAGGGGAGTTGATAAACAGAAGCTACCCATAAGCATTGTAGACCTAAGAAACGATGCAGAGGAGTACGTAAAGAACACGCTTAAGAAAGACATGTAGAAACTTCGAAAGTTAAGTATGGTATTCATACAATCAGTTAATATTGGTCTTCTCAAATAAGGACGGTCTGGTAATCCGAATTACACCAGTGATCAGGAGTTCCAGCGCTCACTCATTCACTCAGTCAAATGCCTACTCATCATCTCAGTACTTGCACTAAACCGGTTATTTTTAATTTTAATTATGATAATAGAAGCATGATTAGTGATTAGTAATCTTTAATGAAACGCGCCTTGGAGAGGGTTGTTGCGTAGGATGCCTTAGGAATTGAAAATAATTGTGAGGATAGGAGGTAATTTTTAAATTGCTAAGGGATTATCATTAAACTATGGTTGGAGGAACACCCATTAAGGAGAGTGAGGTAAAGAATTACCCTTATGAGGAGTGGACAAGACCGTTTCAGTACAACGTAACTGCGGGTACAGCATATTCAAGGTTTCTTGAGGGACTTAAGAATGGGAAGATATATGGTACTTATTGTAATCGGTGTGGTCATGTATTTGTGCCTCCGAAGATGTACTGCCCATATTGCTTCAGGCCTGTGGATGGTTGGATCGAGGTTAAGGATGAGGGTATTGTCGTGACTGCAGTCATTAGTTATATTAGTGCCACTAGGGAGCCCCTTAAGGAGCCTAGGGTTGTTGGTGTCATTAAATTGAGTGTTCCAGGGAAGGAGTTTGGTGAGCATAGATTTCCAGGTATAATGCATTACCTATGTGTTGATCCCGAGGATGTTAAGTCACTGAAGGTCTTTGGCATGAGAGTTAGGGCCAGGTGGAAGCCTGCCGATAAAAGGACTGGGTCTATACTCGATATTGAGTGCTTCGAACCTGTGAGGTGATGGGAATGTCATTCGAGAAGTTGAATATAAACAAGGACGTAAGGCATTGGTTACATACAATAGAACAGGGTTATAGATACACAGCTGGCCCCATAGGCACCAAATTCCTCGAAGGCCTAAGGGCAGGTAAATTATTAGCTGGCAAATGCCCTGTGTGCGGTAGGGTTATGATACCGCCAAAGGCCTTTTGCCAATATGACTTCGCAGAGATAAAGGACCTTGTGGAGATAACGCCATTGGGTATTGTTAGGTCATACACGGTAGTTTACGAAGATTCCTACGGCAATAGGTTACCGAAGCCCGTGATAATAGGCTTTATAGAGTTTCCAGGAATTACTGGAGGTCTCGTGCATTACCTAATCAATGTAGATCCTAGCAACGTGAGGGTGGGGCTTAAGGTTAAGCCCGTGTTTAGGCCTGCGAATGAGAGGAGGGGTTCATTGATCGATATTGTCGGGTTCGAACCAGCCTAGGGAACGGGTATGTACTAAAAATTTAATAAGGGCATTGGTTTTTGGTTCCTGAATGAGCCAATCACAGAGGCAGGCTAGGATACCTGTATATAAGAAGATAATTCAGGATAAGATTAAGGAGTGGATGATTAAGGAGTTCCTAAACTACAGATTGTCTAAGCAGGGCTATGTTGACTCAGACGTCCTAAAGACACCACTAGGTACTAGGATTATCATATACGCAGAGAGACCGAATTGGATAATTGGTAGGAAGGGTGTCATCGTGAAGGAACTGACAGACCTACTAAGTAAGAAGCTTGGTGTTGATAACCCAATAATCGATGTCACACCGATACAAAGCCCAGAGCTTAATCCTAAGATAATTGCGAACAGGATAGCGTGGGCGATGACGAAGGGCGTTAAGTTCAGGAGGGCTGGTATGATAGCCATAAGGCAGATAATGGATGGTGGTGCCAAGGGTACCGAGATAACAATAAGCGGCAAACTAACCAGTGAAAGATCCAGGTTTGAGAAGTATGTCTATGGAATCGTATATAAGAACGGTTACGATTCGAGAACAAAGGTTCAGAGGTTCGTCGGGCAGGTACTCCTCAAACCTGGTCTCTACGGCATTGAGGTCAGGATAACACCACCAGTACGCTTCAGTGATGAGTATAGGATTAAACCACCTGGCAGGGAGGCCGCGGCTGAGGTGCAGGCACAGCAAGTGAGTGAGGGAGGTGGTGAGGGTGGCGAGCAGACAGAGACTTAATGCAAAAACAATTAGGAACATGAAGCCTGAGGATAGGGCTAGGTTACTGGATGATCTTAGGAAGGAGTTACTTAAGTTGCAATCCCAAAGGGCCAGGGGAACTCTCGAAAACCCAGGTAGGGTTAGGACCGTTAGGAGAGCCATAGCCAGGATATTAACCATAATGAACGAGGAGGCGAGGAGTAAAGCCTCTAGGTAATTATTAATTAACAATACTCATAATCTAGGTTTAACACGTAGTTTCATAATAAGGCAGTTATGGCAATTAATAACAAAGACTTTAACGTCTTTGGGAGGACTATAACAACCACTAAATGCAGAAATGAGTCCCTCAACGGGATTCACGGTATAGTAATCGAGGAAACTGCGAATACGGTTAAGGTGTTGACATTAACGGGCTCCGTAAAGACCGTGATAAAGGAGGATTGCTGGTTCTATGTAGATATTGGTAATTGCACATACTTAATAAGTGGTCGTAAATTGAGAAAAACTGGGAAGTCATTCTCTATGAAGAAGCAGTGAGGTTAGATTTATATTACCAGGATCCTAGGCCCAAGCCGTTGGATGGAACCGAGGTTGTGAGGAGAAGCAAAGTTTTAAAGTTGTGTAGTAATCCCTAGCTCTCGTGTCTGATCAGGAACTAACTGAACGGCTAATTAATGGCATTGTGAACCGCCTCAGCAGTGAGATTGAGGAATGGAGTAATAACCTGAGATTGAGGGCTGAGGCTGAATTGATGGATGGCGTTAAGGCCGTCATTGATAAGTACGCAGACACGCTTGAGAATATCGAGAAGGAGATCAACATGGACAGGGAGTATAGGCTCTATAATGAGACCATGAATGCTAAGAGGGAGAGACTCAGTGTTATTGAGAGTGCATACGCAGAGGTTGTTAGTAAGGTTAGGGAGAGGCTTAGCTCCATGAGAGGCACCAATGATTATAAGAAATTCCTTAGGAATTCGATACTTTGGGCAACATCCATAATAGAATCGAAGCAACTCGTTATAACAGCAAGCAAGGCGGATGAGGATATGGTTAACGAGATAATTTCAGAACTCAACCTAGATGCGGCAGTAAACACTACGGATAAAGATCTCCTGGGCGTCATAGTTAGCTCCAGTGATGGATCAATAAAGGTCGACGCAACACTAGACTCAAGGCTAAGTCTCATGGAGCACCAAATAAAGACATTACTAACGCACATAGCCGCCACCTTAAAGAGTGAGGCTTAGGGTCATTAATTAATTGATAAATTGATTGTGGATTATTGGGATTAGCTTTTGATCCAGTCATTTCAGGGTTGGGGGTGTTTACGTAGAATTAATTTTAAATATGCAAATACACAGTGGCTTTTCGTGTCAGTAGGGAAGGGTAGGATAGTGTACATCAGCGGACCAGTTGTTAAGGCGGAACTACCCGGTGCATTGCTTTATGAATTAGTCTTCGTAGGTGAATTAGGGCTTTTTGGTGAGGTTGTGAGAATTCAGGGTGACATGGCATTCATACAAGTCTATGAGGAAACAACGGGCCTAAAGCCTGGAGAGCCTGTGGTTAGGACTGGAGAGCCACTGAGCGCTTGGTTGGGCCCTGGCATCATTAACCAGGTCTATGATGGTGTGCAAAGACCCCTGAGGAATATTTTTGAACTAACGCAGAGGCCGTTCGTCGCCAGGGGCATTAATTACGAGAGAACACCACCACTGGACTTCAAGAAGCCTTGGAAATGGATACCGAAGGCAAAGGTTGGCGATGAGGTCGCACCTGGGGACCTACTCGGTGTTGTCCCGGAGACGCCACTAATTGAGCACAGGATATTATACCCACCACTGTACAAGAAGGGTGCATTAAAGTACATAGCACCTGAGGGGGAGTATACATTAAATGATGTAATCGCTGAGGTAGAGACCGATGAAGGAATAGTGCAGGTAAAGATGTGGCACAAATGGCCGGTCAGGAGACCAAGACCCTTCAGGGAGAAGCTACCACCAATTGAACCTCTAATAACCGGCATTAGGGTTATTGACACATTATTCCCAATAGCCATAGGCGGCGCCGCAGCAATACCTGGGCCCTTCGGCTCAGGTAAGACAGTAACGATAAGGACCCTGGCTATGTACAGCCAGGCCAGGTACGTAATACCAGTCCTGTGCGGTGAGCGTGGTAATGAGGCAGCGGATGCATTGCAGGGATTACTCAAGCTTATTGATCCTACGACTGGTAGGCCGTTGATGGAGAGAACGACGATAATTGTGAACACGTCAAACATGCCCGTGGCAGCCAGGGAGGCAAGTATATACATGGGCGTTACGATTGCCGAGTACTTCAGGGACCAGGGATATGATGCATTCCTAATGGCTGATTCAACGAGTAGGTGGGCTGAGGCTATGAGGGAGGTGGCTTTGAGAATAGGTGAGATGCCTAGTGAAGAAGGGTTCCCGGCATACCTACCGACTAGGTTGGCCGAGTTCTACGAGAGATCTGGTAGGGTTGTAACGCTCGGTAAGGAGGGTAGGCTCGGCTCCGTAACCATAGCTGCCTCAGTCAGTCCGCCGGGTGGTGACTTCACGGAACCCGTAACAAGCCACACGCTGAGGTTTGTGGGTGCGTTCTGGCCACTGGATGCTAAGCTTGCCTATTCAAGGCATTATCCAGCGATTAATTGGTTGATGGGGTTCAGTAGGTATGTGGATACGGTGGCTGAGTGGTACCAGAAGAGTGTTAATACTGATTGGAAGGATATTAGGGATGAGGCGGTTAGGATATTGACCAGGGAGGCTGAGCTTCAGGAGGTTGTTAGGATACTGGGTACCGAGGCCCTGAGCGAGCAGGAGAAGCATTTACTCAATGCGGCATTCCTAATTAGGGAGGGTTTCCTGAAGCAGGATGCTTATCACCCAGTTGATGTTAAGTCTTTACCGCCTAAGCAGTATTGGTTGCTTAGGTTGATGATTACGTTCTACAGGAAGGGCCTTGATGCAATAAACCGTGGAGTGCCTGCAGCGGCGCTTAGGGAACTTGATTTGGTGAAGAGATTGCCTAGGCTTAGGATGGAGATCAAGAACGAGGATTACCAAAAACTCGTTGATTACGAGAAGGAGTTGGTTGATGCGATGGAGAATTTGGCTAGGCAGTACGAGTCGCAGAAGCTTGTTGCTAAGGCGTAATTATTACCATTTAAATTAAATTATTAAATTTAGAGTGCATTACCTAGTACACCCATAATTGATTTGATTAACTGATAGTTTGTCGAGCCGCACACTATCATAACAGAATCATCGCATTTTATGTTCATTATTAATCCACGAAGTCTCTCGCCAAGGTCCTTATACATATCCTCAAAATATGTCCCAAGCCTTAGAATTAGGAATTTGTTTTGCGAACAATCATATCTTAGGAATAGTACGGCATCTGCACCATTCTTTATCGCGATATCCCTAAGTCTCACAACATCGCTCTCATCAAAACTCCTCCTGGTCACTAACGCGTAGCATCTCTTACAACCACAATTGAACACCTTTGCGAACTCCTCATCCTCGTTTATTATAACTATACCGGCATTGCTTAGCATTGCCGAGAGAATCTCCTCGCCCCTGCTCGTTAACTCAGCCCCACCCTTCATGACCCTAATGGCACCCTGCTCCCTCAGCTCATTTAGCACCCTCCTAACCACACCCTCGCCGATGCCCGTTATGGAGCTTAGGGAGTACCTACCCATCCTACCATGCCTCTTAAGCGCCAGTAATATCGTTATGGCCTCAGCAGCCATTAACTAGAGCATTACAGCCCATAAAAATAAGCTTTCCTTAGCTAAACTCGTAACACTTATTAATTTCCCAGTTATTCGTATTCGGTGATTATTATTTGCCAATCAAAGGCGCCTACGTGAATTCCAAGGACTTACCAATAACCGTCTACAATACAGCATCAAAGAGAATGGAGAGAATAACCCTCCTAAGACCTGGGCTCGTTAGGATTTACGTATGTGGCTTGACGCCTTATGACTCAATGCATGTTGGTCATGCAAGGACCTTCGTGTTCTACGACATATTTAGAAGGTACCTCGAGTACCTGGGTCTTGAGGTTAGGTTTGTAACCAACTTCACGGACATTGATGATAAGATAATAAACAGGGCTAGGCAGGAGTTTGGTTCGGACATGGTTAATAGGTGGTATGATATACCGAGCAGATACATTAAGGAGTTCTTCGACGCCATGGATAGGCTCTACATAAAGAGGGCCTATGCCTACCCAAGAGTTACCGAGAACATAGGCGACATGATGAAGTGGATACAGGAATTAGTCAATAGGGGTCTAGCGTACGTAAGCCCCGATGGCTCTGTGTACTTCGACATAACTAAGGTGCCTAGATACGGCGAATTCTCTGGACAAAAGATAGAGGACTTAATTGCGGGGGCTAGGGTCGAACCCGAACCAGGTAAGAGGAACCCGCTCGATTTTGCCCTGTGGAAATCATGGAGTGAGGGCGAGCCGTGGTGGAATAGCCCGTGGAGCCCAGGTAGGCCTGGCTGGCATTTGGAGTGCGTGGTCATGTCCAGTAAGTACCTGGGCGTCCCGTTCGATATACATGGTGGCGGCCAGGACCTAATATTCCCACACCACGAGAATGAGGTCGCAATAGCCAGGGTGTACTTCGGCATTGATTACTTCGCGAGGTATTGGATTCACGTGGGCTTGGTGACGATCAAGGGACAGAAGATGAGCAAGTCTCTGGGCAACATAATACCAATAATGGACGTGCTCAGGAAATACGACGGGGAGGTCCTTAGGCTCTACTACGCAATGACCCATTACAGGAAGCCTATGGATTTCGACCCGGATTCGCTGGATCAGGTTAGAAATACATTAATGAGTCTCTACGCGGCCTATGACGAATTGCTCGAGGCAATAAACGAGGCGCCGGAGGCTGGTTCTAAAGATGAGGAGTTGATAAGTAGGGTCAATGGTTATATTGAGTCCTTCGAGTCTTCACTCAACAATGACGTAAACACCAGCGGTGCCGTAGCATCTATAATAGAGTTTGCCAAGTACATAACATCCACCCTAATTTACAACGCCCAGAATTACTCTAAGGGTGCGTTAACGCAGACATTAACGGCATTCAGTGACTTGGCAGGTATACTTGGTCTACTCAATAGGACGAAAATACCCCCATCATTAATATCGTTGGTGAACACCCTGATAAGTATTAGATCGCAGTTGAGAGCTAGGAAGATGTTCGACTTGGCTGATGAGATTAGGAGTGAGCTAAGTAAGTTAGGTGTTGTTATAAGTGATGTTGGAAATAAGACCTACTGGTACATAGACAGAGATAGGATCGCTACATAACACTTATATACCATAAACATCACTACCTAAACCCGTGAGATTAGTATTCCTTAGTAATGGTAGTTTCGCTGTATTGTATGATGAGAATTACTACATAAGAGATCTTTACTACCCATTGCTTGGTCAACATCACCACCACTCATTCGGTGGTAAGTTCAAGATTGGTATTTGGCATGATGGCAAATTCTCGTGGCTCGAAAACATAGGAAATAAAGAAATACTCCTTGACGGTTCTAAGGCTGTACTCCATGCTCAATGGGATGGCCTTGATATAACGATGGAGGACACCGTTCTCATACCACAACCAGCACTCGTTAAGCACGTGTTGATTAGGGGTCCTGGTTTTGTGAGGGTCATATTTTACCACGACTTTAGGCTTAATGGTTATGAAGTTGGGGATACGGCATTCTACGATCCATCACTCGATGCAGTATTTCATTACAAAAGTGCCACATGGTTTGGTATGGCGTCCACAAACCCATTGTATGAGTATACAACGGGTAGGAGGGACTTGAATGTTGTACTTCCTGATTGTGAGGATGGGATTTTGAGTAAGAATCCAATAGCCCAGGGTTCCGTGGCTTCCGCAATATCCATAGCCAGCCCCGAGTTTTACTACTTCATTGTTGCTGGTGATAGTTATGATAGGGTTTTAAGGTTGATTATTGATCTTAGGGATAGGAAGAGGTTGGAGACGTACTTCGTTAGATCAATCAATTACTGGGGTAATGTGGCATCTGAGTTCGCTGATGACAAACTAGCGGCCCAAAGCATTGTGGTTCTCCTTGGGCATGTTGGTGTTAATGGGTCAATACCCGCATCACTGGATACATCAATAATAAAGTTTAACCTAGACACATATGGTTACCTATGGCCTAGGGATGCGGCATTCGTAACAATGGCGCTTGACATGGCTGGTTACTTCACATTCACGAAGAGGTTCTACAGTTTGATATTCAAGCTATTCAGCGGTGAGGGATTCCTATTTCAGAAATACAATCCAAGTGGTACCTGGGGTTCGACGTGGCACCCATTCACGGTTAGGAGTAGGAAGTCACTCAATATACAGGAGGACGAAACCGCAACCGTGATATACGCCTTTTGGCATTACTTTAGGAGGACTAGGGATTATGACCTGCTTAGGGAAGTGTATGATGTCATAACGAGAGCCGCCAATTTCATGGTTAATTTTAGAGATGAGAAACTGAAACTACCCCTGGAATCATACGATCTATGGGAGGAGAGACTCGGTGTCCATACGTACACCGCAGCCTCCGTATACGCAGGATTGCTTGCCGCAAGCAACCTGGCTAAGGTCCTCGGTGAGTATGAAAGTGCGAGTAAGTGGGAGGCGGCTGCTATGGAAGTGCGTGAGGCAATTAGGAATTACTTATTCGATAAGGAACGCGGTGTTTTCTATAGGTATGTTAAGGTTGATGATGGAAGGATCGTTGAGGTTGATAGAACGGTGGATGCCAGCATAATGGGCATCTTCCTCTTTGGTGTTTTCGACGCTTGGGAACCCATGCTGGAGAGTAGTGTTAAGGTGATTATGGATAGGCTCTGGGTTAAGCCAATAGGCGGTGTTGCACGTTACGAGGGTGATTACTACCAAAGGGTTCCGGGTGATTACAGTAACATACCAGGTAACCCATGGATAATAACAACCCTGTGGGTGGCGCAATACTACATAGCGAGGGGCGATATTACTAAAGCTAAGGAGTTGATGGCGTGGGTTAATAGGGTGAAGACCCCCACAAACCTCCTACCCGAGCAGGTTGACCCATTTAGGGGTTTGCCGACGTCGGTCACGCCATTACTGTGGAGTCACGCGGAATATCTAAGGACGTACATTATGATGAAGAATCAGGGCATAGTTTAAATGGCCCAGAAGGTTTCGTAGAGCCTAAGCCAGTAACCACTAACGAGCCTATTCCTGCCCAGCACCTCCGTTATGGGTATCCTAGTAATATCACCGCCTTTATAGGCAACCATTTTGCCGTAATCGCCCTCCTCAATGGCGCCATAGGCCTCGGTAGCGAACCTTACAGCTAAAATCCTATCAAAGGCCGTGGGTGCCGAACCTCTGATTATGTGCCCAGGTATGACAGTCCTAGCCTCCAAACCAGTGGTCTTCTCTATGTAGTTTGCCAATTCATTACCTACACCACCAAGTCTCGAGTGCCCGAACTCGTCCTTAGGGCCTTCGTACTCCTTAATCCCCTCCGAAACAACAATTAACGCCCACCTCTTATTATCATAAGTCTCCTTAATCCTCTTGACCACAGCATCCCATGAAACAGGCTTCTCAGGTATGAGGACGAAATCAGCCATTGTAGCTAAACCCGTGAACAGCGCAATCCAACCGGCCTCCCTACCCATGACCTCAACAACCCCAACCCTTTCATGGGATATTAACGTAGTCTTAAAGAATTCCGTAACCCTAATGGCCTCGTTAACCGCCGTATCAAAGCCTATCGTGTAGTCGGTGCCGTATACATCGTTGTCGATTGTCTTCGGTATACCAACTGTGTTGACTAAACCCCGGGCTTGTGCCTCGGCAGCTACGGATAATGTGTCATCACCGCCGATAGCCACAATTACGTCAAGGCCCAGCTCCTTAATGGCTTTGGCGAATTGCTCCGCTCTAGCTTCATCCTTAAATGGGTTAGTTCTAGATGTTTTAATGTAAGTACCACCTGTGAACGCGAAATCAAGTAAATCCCGAGATGATACTCGCCTAATTTCCCTATCCAGAATACCCCTCCAGCCATGAAGTATTGCGTAAACCTCGTGCCTCTTCTCTACCAATTTCGTGAGCGTGTACACTGCAATATTGAGCCCAGGTGCGTCACCACCACCCGTTAGGACGCCTATCCTCATGATTGACCACCCAGAACCTCCACGACCTTCTTGTTGCCATAGACAATCTCCGAGAGGGCCCTTGCGAACTTCAAAGCATCCCTCCTCTGCCAAACATTACGACCAACGGCTATACCCAAGGCGCCAGCCTCGATTGCACCATAGACCTGCCTGAGGAACTCCTCCTCAGTCCTAGTCTTTGGGCCGCCCGACATGAGGACTGGAACCTTCCCAGCAACCTTGACGGCCCAGGAGAAGGTCTTTGGATCACCCGTATACTTTATCTTCATCGCATCCGCACCAACCTCAAGGGCTATCCTAGCTGCGTAGGCTACGACTTCGGGCGCTGTCTCGTTTGTAACCTTGCCACCTCTTGGGTATGACCAGATAATGAGTGGTATGTCGAACCTCAACGCATCCCTCTTTATCGTGCGTAACTCCTCGAACATTCTCCACTCATAACCACTACCTGGGTATATCGTGTAACCCACCGCACTGGCACCTAGGCTAATGGCCTCCTCAACACTACAGTTGGCCACGGAAATTGGCTCGCCATTATACAGGCTGGTCTTTCCATTCAGCTTTAGTATTAACGGTACACTACCGTCATAGTACTTCTCGGCAACACCCCTCTGGAAAACCACGCCATCAAACCCAGCCTCTCTGGCTAGTTTAAGTATGTACCCTGGATCGGCAGAGTCAGGGTTGTCCATGAAGTCGGCAGGGCCATGCTCAATGCCGTGGTCATAGGCTAGAATTATTGATCTACCTCTCCTGGCGAACGTCCTCAGGAACTTCTCGATTAAATCCACCATCAATAATCCCAGGTAAGGCACTGGTATTTATTGAGTGGTTGTTTAAGGGGTGTTATTGGGTGTAATTGTTGAAGGGGATAATGCGTTTAATCCAATTTTAACTAGCCTGGGGTTAATTCAAGGGTTGGGTAGTAAATCCTTAATTGATTAATTAAATCATCAATGATAAACCTTAACAGCTCAGCCCCAAACTCAGGCTTGATCAAGTCCCTCCTTAAGGTGCCGATAACACCCGTAGAACTAACATCGATTGTCCTAACCACATTAATGTTGCCACTAACCTCAACATCCACTACTCTATCCCACCTAACCAAGTCCCTACTTATTGAGGCAATTATCGAAGTCTCAACAGCATCAGCATGACCAAAGGATGGAAAGAACCTCTTCATGAAGTTAGTAACCCGTGGATTGTAAATGTAATAATGAAGGGCCCTCGGTCTATCGTGGTTGTAGTTCCAGGACTTAACAACGATGTTCAATGCATCAACATTACCACCATGACCATTAACAAACACCACACCCCCAGCACCCCAAGCCGATGTACTCTCTATGAGATCTAGCAAATAGTGAACTAGGCTCTCAAAACGAACCCAGGTGACACCCTTAAAGCCGACGTGCTCCATGGAGGAACCAACGGTGATCGTAGGGTACAGTAAAACTTTACCGGAAAACCTGCGCTCAACCTCACCAGCTACGTGCTCGGCGATTATAGAGTCAGTACCTAATGGAAGGTGAGGGCCGTGTTGCTCTATAGAACCTATTGGGATTAGGATTATGAAGTCCTTGGGTATGTCGTCACGGGTTACCTCCAAAACCCTCATTACCAGCGGGATTGTAGCCCATAATTTAAATGCAGTGTTGCTGATTAACCGATTATTGAGGCAGTACTCTCTTTGGTATTGAGAGGGTAACTACGAAGTTCGGCTCATCAACAATCTCTGAAATCCTTAGATTACCCACGACACTACTCAATACGTAACCCTCCTCAGGGCTTAACCCATAGAACTTACCTAGCAACGCCAACATGTCCTCAATAGCTTGCCTAGCCGCCTCGTATAGATCGTTGGAGATGCCCATTGCGGCTATGACCTCGCCCTCCTCATAGGTTGGGGCTATTGTGAATGGTCTACGTATGTTAAGCCCCTTCACAACCTCCACCCTAAGCCTAACATTAGCCTGGGTCTCTATCGCTGTCCCTGTGACCTCACCATCACCCTGAGATGCATGTGGATCGGCAATAGAGAGTAGTGCACCCTTGACATTGACAGGTAGGTAGACCCTGGCACCCTTCCCATGAAGCTTATTATCCATATTACCACCAAAGTACTGCGGTGGAATCATCCCAAACTCACCCTCCCTAGGCGCCGTACCAATTACCCCCAAGAACGGCCTAATCGGTACTTTAATGCCCTTAAGGAAATCACCCCTAGTGGTTGCATAACCATTACTAATGCTCCAGATCACCAACCTATCCCTAAACCTACCCTTAAGTAACCCTATGAAACCAAGTATCGCCGACCAACCCCCAATCAGAAACCTCAATATCCTCAATCTCAACCATCAACGCATCACCGGGCTCCGCACCATCAACAAATATTGGTCCAACAGCAGCATCAAACTTTGATCCATCTATCTTACCTAAATCCTCCGTCGTGAAATCAGGCTTTATTTGCCATGTAGATGAGTCAGGCACGATTACATAAATCTCATCACCACTACGGACATTGGCTATGGGTCTTAGATTTGGTGACCACTTATAATGCAGGTTCTCCTCCTTCCTACCATCAATAACTATCATAACTCCTCACCCTCCTCAAGCCTGACAGTGGCTGGTTTAATCCAGGAATAAATAAGTGTAGCTACTAACCACCCAATAAGCACAACAACAGCCACTATGACCGGAGTACTTATTGCTGTGGTTACGAAGGTTGCGTAAATCACGAATAGGTAAAGTATGGATGCTATTGATGGAATCACAGCATGACCCACTTAAAGAACCTCCTCCTTGTATAGAATGGTAGCGCCGTGTTAATAAGGAAATGCTCAAGTGACGTGACTACGATTTGCATATTAGGTAATGGTGTAATTGCCAGCTTAATTGAATACACATACGCAGTACCAACCCAACCCTCACTATCCGCTACCACAGTAACCATCACCAACGAAACCCTCATAAGCTACTCCTTCACATTCAACCAACAACTATTCAACCAATTAATGCAACTAATGAGCAAAGCAGAGCAAGGCTAAACAGCCAAAACCCTACAATATTGTTTTAAGCCACGTCAAAATTACGTTCTACTACGGAACGCCAACACCTAGTTTCTGGAAACTGGAAATAAAAATAAGCAAAGCCATGAAAGTGGATCATGGTGGGAAAGATTACGGAAAAACAATACAGTGAGCGCATTAAAGCCATACCAATACAGAAGACCTAAGCACAGTCAATTAACCACCAATGATCACGGACATCACAAGCACTAGATAAAGCCGTAGCCGCATTGACAGGCCCAACCATAATGCCCTTACAACAGCACACCAGGGCAACACCGAGTACATGCATGCAAAGCAGAGAATAAACATTACCCTTTTGGTGCGGCCGCCGGGATTTGAACCCGGGTTCTGCGGCTCGGGGGGCATATGGGGGATTGGGCACCCTCGCCATCCTAGACCAGCCTAGACGACGGCCGCTACCTTATCCTTACTATTATGATTTTTAAATTTTCCCCGTGGATAACGGCTTTGGCGAAACCCCTCTCTTTATTGGTGCAGTGGTTCATCTCCATGGTTTGTTATTTTGGGTTTATAAATTATTTAATGCTTATATTTACCTCAATAGTTTTGGTCTTGATGAGTAGTATTGGTGTTTTGTTTAGGATAGTTACGTTCGGCGAAAGTCATGGTGTTGCCATTGGTGTTGTGGTTGATGGTGTGCCTGCTGGTGTGGCTGTTAGTGAGGAGGATGTTAGGAGGGAGCTTAATAGGAGGAGGTTTTGCCACATACCTGTCCTCAACCCTAGGTGTGAGGATGAGGAGTTCCAGATACTCTCTGGCATAAAGGATGGGTTTACTGAGGGTACGCCTATAGCCATAGTCATTTGGAATAAGAGGGCTATCTCGGATTATTACCAAGAGCTTTGGATGAAGCCTAGGCCGAACCATGCTGACCTAGCCTGGTACCTAAAGTTTGGTAGGTTCTATGACCATAGGGGTGGCGGTAGGGCTAGCGGTAGGGAGACTGCGGCTAGGATTGCGGCTGGTGCCATTGCTAAGGCTGTGCTTAGGCAAACCATTGGTGTTGAGGTTAGCAGCCACCTGGTTGAGTTGGGTGGTGTCTCGATTAATAGGGATGATTATACCTTTGAGGATGTTGTTAAGGCTTGGGAGAAGCCGCTTCCAATGATTGATGATGAGGCCGTTAAGAGGGCTGTCGACCTGCTCATTAAGACAGCCACCGAGGGTGATAGCGTCGGCGGCATGGGTGAGGTATTAACAACCGAGGTGCCACCTGGCCTGGGTGAGCCTGTTTTCGATAAGCTTAAGGCAGATCTAGCGAAGGCGGTGTTTTCGATAGGTACTGTCGTGGGTGTCGAGTTCGGGTTAGGCTTTAGGTTGGCTAGGATGAGGGGTAGTGAGGCTAATGACCAGATAGTGCTTAGGGGTGGCAGGCCAAGGCTTGAGACGAATAGGGTTGGTGGTTTATTGGGTGGCATGAGCGTTGGTGAACCAATTAGGTTTAGGGTGGCCTTTAAGCCAACGCCAAGCATTAGGAAGCCCCAGAGGACTGTTGACCTAAGCAAGATGGAGGAGACAACCATAGTGTTTAAGGGACGTTATGACGTATCTACAGCGCCGAAAGCCTTAGTTGCTGTGGAGGCCATGACGGCTATTGTTCTCGTGGATCACGCGATGAGGGCTGGCTTAATACCTAGGGTTGTTAAGAAATAGGGTCCTAGCCCCTGAACTTTATTGATTCCAAGTCGCCATGTTGTGGGTCCAGGTGCTTATTTTATGGTAACGCTTAAAAATATAGCTTCTTTAGAGCTTTGGGGTACCTATATGGAATATCAATATCGTTAATGGGGTCGGCTAAGGCTTTAGGTGGTGAATCAATAATTATTATGTATTACATGGGTGATGTACATGCTGGATGCCATTAGGGATGAGGTTGACCTATTAGATGAGGAGCTAATTAACCTAATAATTAAGCGCCTAGAGCTCGCCAGGAGGTTAGGTAATATCAAGAGAAGCCTTGGACTTTCTATTGTTGATAAGTCCCGCGAGAATGAGGTTATTAATAGATGGGTTAGTAAATTGAGGAGTGCTGGGTTGAATGAAGATGTCGCCTATGAATTGGTTAACGCAATAATTAAGGCCTCGACCTACGTCCAGGTTGGCGGCAACCTCGGTATTAACGTAACCATAATTGGGTCTGGACGCGTTGGTAGAACCATGGCAAGGGTTCTTAACCGTGTTGCTAACGTGTCACTTATTCATCTAAATGATAAACCAGCTAGGTCTGATGTGTTCATCATGGCTACTAAACCAACACGTGATTCTGTGGATTTTGTAATAAATAATGTGGAGGTAATTCGTGGTTCAGTGCTTCTGGATTTATTCTCAGTGAAATCTACCTTCTTTACCACGTTTGAGGACTTATCGATTAAACATGGGTTTCATTATGTGAGTGCCCATCCATTGTTTAGTGATGTTGGTGAACCAATTAGTGAGAGTATAGTCCTGATACCGTCTAGGACGAGTGGTGATTACCTAAACCTTGTTAGGGATTTATTTAGTAATGCGGGTTTAAGCGTTGTAATGCTGAAGAGTCCTGAGGAGCATGATAGGTTAATGGCTTATCTACAGGTTGCCCATCACACAGCCTTACTGGCACTCTATGCGTTGCTTAGGAATACGGGGATTGACTTAAGGGGGCCCTTGTTGACGCATAGCCTTAAGTACACGGTCAGGGCTATAGAGAGGGTGATAACGCAGTTGGATGTGGTTTATGAAATACAGAGGCTTAATCCGTACTCAAGCTCCGTTAAGGAGGAGCTTATAAACACGTTGAGACTCGTTATTGATTTAATGAGTGAGGGTAGATTGGATGAGGTGGTTAGATGATTATTAAACCGACACCTAACAAGGTTGGGGATCTCACCCATGCCTTAGATAAGGCGGGTATTTGGTTTAGGGAGGTTAGATTGTTTGGCGAGGATCTTATCGTCACATCGCCGGAGGCTAAGGTTGATGAGGCACTCATAAGGAGCGTGGATGGGGGCGCCGTCATAATCAATGTAAAGGCTAGGTATCAACTCGCAAGCTCTGAATGGAGAAGTAAGACCATCGTGAACGTTAGTGGCGTTAGGATTGGGGATGATGGTGTTATTATTGCCGCGGGACCTTGTGCCGTGGAAAGTTATGAGCAGGTTAGGGAGGCTGCCGTAGCCGTTAAGGAGGCTGGTGCTAGGATGCTCAGGGGTGGTGTGTTTAAGCCGAGGACCAGCCCGTATAGTTTTCAGGGTCTTGGTGTTGAGGGGTTGAAAATACTTAGGAGGGTTGGGGATGAGGTTGGCTTGCCTGTGGTTTCCGAGGTTATGGATACGAGGATGGTTAAGACAATCAGCGAATACGTGGACATGCTACAGATTGGTGCTAGGAACGCCCAGAACTTTGATTTGCTGAAGGAGGTTGGTAGGTCAGGAAAGCCTGTGCTCCTGAAGAGGGGTTTGGGTAATACCGTGGAGGAGTGGCTCGAGGCCGCCGAATACATACTGCTCGAGGGCAATAGTAATGTGGTGCTCTGTGAGAGGGGTATTAGGACCTTTGAGCGATCCACAAGGTTCACACTGGATCTTGGCGCGGCTGTGGCAGTTAGGAAATTAACGCATTTGCCGGTATGCGTTGACCCATCGCATTCAGCAGGTAGGAGGGATTTGGTCATACCCCTGGCTCTAGCCGCCATAGCTGCTGGCGCAGACATGCTACTTATTGAGGTACATCCAAGGCCTTGGGAGGCATTGTCTGATGCTGAGCAACAACTAACCCCTGAGATGTTTAGGGAGTTGATGGTTAAGGGTAGGGAGGTCGCCAGGGCCATTGGTAGGTACATATGAGGGAGTTCACGTACAAATCACGGGATGGCGAGGTTAGGGTTCTCATAAACGTGGATTACGCCAGGTCATTGGGGGAATTGATACGTGAATACACGGGTTGCGCGGCTCTTGTGTCGAGGAGCTTACCCGACGCCGTAAAGGTCGATTGCCCAACAATGATTATTAATGATGGCGAGTCGGGTAAGGACATAAACACCGTCCTAGGCATAATTAAGTGGGTCCATGGGTTAGGTCTCGATAGGGATGGCGTGCTCATTGGCGTTGGTGGTGGTAGTGTCCTCGATACCGTCGGTTTCTCAGCGTCAATATACCTAAGGGGTGTGGATTACATAAACGTCCCCACGACAATGCTATCCATGGTTGACGCATCGCTTGGCGGTAAGACTGGTGTTAATGCCATGGGGATTAAGAATGTGATTGGTGTGATTAGGCAGCCTAGGGCTATAATCGTTGATCTATCATTCCTAAACACATTACTGGTACATAACTATGTTGATGGGTTTGCTGAGGTCATAAAGTATGGTGTAACGATGGATGGAGAGTTGCTTAATTACGTTATTAATAATAAGGACGCATTGTTGAGTAAGGATAGGGGTGCGTTGGAGTTCGTTGTGTATAAATCATTAATTAATAAGGCATCTATCGTGGAGAGAGACGAGTTGGATAAGGGTGGTGAGAGGGTTGTCCTTAATTATGGGCATACGGTTGGTCATGCTGTTGAATCAGCCACCGAGTTCTCGGTAAGTCACGGTAGAGCCGTTGCTCTGGGCATGATTTGCGAGGCGAGGGTTGGTGTTAAGCTTGGTCTTACAAACCCTGATTTACCAAAGACCTTACTGAGTGCCTTGGATAGTTACGGTTTAGTTACGAAGATTGATATTTCAAACATTATTGATTTGGTGACCAAGGCAATATCCAGGGATAAGAAGAAGAGCGGTAATTTCCTGAAACTGCCTGTGGTTATTGACGTTGGTAAATGGGAATTAGTTAGGATTAGTGTTGACGAGTTCGTAAGGATGGTGATGAGTGAATGCGGGTCTATTCCGTAATTGGTTACCCGTTGACCTATACATTATCCCCTGTGATCCATAATTACGTATTTAAGGCCTTGGGTAAGGACGCCATCTACGTGCCACTTAAGGTATCCCCAGGCAGGCTTAAGCACTTTATTGAGTTCGCAAGAGATGCCTTAAGTGGTTTCAATGTAACTATGCCCCATAAGGTCCCCATCGTTGATCTACTGGATGACACCGTCGGTGCGGCCCGCGTCTTGGGTAGTGTGAATACTGTGATTAACAGTGATGGTGAGTTGATAGGCTATAACACGGATTATGAGGCCGTAAAACAAGCCCTTATGAACAGAGGTTATTCGGGTGAGGATTCGTTAATTATCGGCGCAGGTGGTGTTGCCAGGGCCGTGGTACTGGCATTGGCCGATTTAGGCTGTGGTAGGATTTATGTGGCTAATAGGACTGTGAGTAAGGCCGAGGAATTATGCTCATTAGCCAATTCACTGGGTATGGATTGCAAGGCACTGGGTATTGGGAATGTTTCTATTAAGGCATGGCTGCTCATTAACGCAACACCCCTAGGCATAAGTGAGGAGTTCCCAATAGACCCCGTTAGAACAGGGGCGAATTTAGTCCTTGACCTAGCCTATACAGTAAATGGCGATACGTCACTCATAAAATTAGCCAAGAGGCACTCGATAAGGTACATAGACGGCCTCGAGATCCTGGTGAGACAAGCGCTTGAGGCTGACAAGATCTGGTTTGGACCATTCGAAAAACCAACCTGGAATGAAGTATTCTCTGAATTAAATAAACAATGTGCAGTCACTCGGTGCTAAACATGGATAGGGACCTTCTAAGTAGTTTGATCTTACTACACATCCCTATATTGAGCTGCCCAGGCCCTGTCTTTCCCTTTACTGAGCAATACGTGAGTGACGAACCCATGATAATGGAGGTTGCCCTGTATATCGGGTTTCTTGGTATAACAGCCATATGAATACCAACCTTACCCATTAGGTTCAATAGATCCATAATCTCGTCATCGTTTACTGTAAATATCTTATAAACAAGCGCCCCATGCCTCTTAGCCAACTCTATGTCGTTTAATGCCAACTCGTAGGAGTTAACGCCCTTATTAAACACGTGCCTAGAGACTATGGACCCTTCTGCCAAGCCGCCGTAGGTGTTCGGGTCCTTAGCCAATAAGGAAGCCTCTATGTCTATCAGGGCGCCTACGTCTTTACTTAATTCGAGAATCTTATACTTAATGTCCGGATCAACTGGGCGGTTACCACCCTCATCACGTTCCCTAATGGTTATTATGGTTGGGTAGTGTGATACATAGTCTTCAATGAATCTCCTAAGTGTAGGGCTTAATTCCATGTTGTCTAGATAATCAAGCCTTAGCTCCACAGCCTCGCAGGATGCTGGCAGGTACTGAAATGTTAATCGCCTAATCGGTATTGCGCATACGAGCACGGGCTTATTCAAGAGTAGTTTGCTCCATGCGCTCATTACTAGTTACTAATAATTAGAACTTAAAAGTATTAGTTTCAAGTACCTATATTAAATAGAGCATGGCCATGGATAATGTGGAGTACATAACATATGGTGGTGTGAGTATTGTTAACGCCATACCCGCGTGGTTAGGTGGAGCTGCTGCTGTAAATTTACCAGTGAGGGTTAGGGTTGCCAAGGGGTTTTGTGAACATGATGAGTTCCTCACATTCATAATCAATTATTTAAGGGATAAAATTGGCATTGATACCGACATTTGCATTCAAGTGGCCAGCCAGGTGCCAAGAGCTAGTGGGTTGAAGAGTAATAGCGCCGTTGCTGTTGGTGTTGTCCATGCAATTATGAGGCTCTTGGGTAAGGACATAAACCCGGTCGACAGTGCCAGGTTGGCTGCTGCGATCACCAAGGCCCATGGCTCATCAATAACAGGGGCCTTTGATGATGCTTCAGCAGCGATATTAGGTGGGGTTGTTTTGACGGATAATAGAACAATGAACATAATCAAGCATTTGCAGGTTGGTGATTTCACCGTAGTAATAACGGGCTACAGGGAGAGTAAGAGGTTGTCAAGCATTGATAGATTAAGGGCTTTATCGGGCATTTACACATCGTTATTCAGCATAGCCCAAAGTGGCGATATATGGAGGGCAGCTACAGTAAATGGTATATTGGTTGCGGAATCCCTTGGTTATCATAAGGCCCTCGAGACCATAGGTGCCGCCCTTAGGCTTGGTGCGTTGGCCTCGGGCGTCAGCGGTAATGGACCATCCGTGTATGCCGTGTTTAAACCTGGTGAGGAGGGGCCATTTATAGATTATATAATTAATTCCTGGGGTTATTACTTAATAACAGTTTTCGTTGAACCGATTTATTCGATCTAGGTGTTTCTCCATGATTTTTATGTAAACTATAGAAAATATAGGTGAGGATAATCCTTAAATATTTATTATGTTTGTGGTTTAGTCGTATGGAATATCGAAACTTCCAATGGTGATTGGGAAGCTGAGCGATATCCCGAACTTCGATAGGCTTGTGGAGGTTAGGGATAAGGCGAGGGAGGTTTTGCTAAGGCTTGATAGGGAGTTTCCATACGTACACCTTGGATCATCGCTTGCGGCGCTTGATATAGTGAACTTGGTGATTAGGGTAATGAGGAGGGGTGGTGAGTGTGGGGATAGGTTCATCCTGAGCATTGGTCATGTGGCACCGGCTTTATACTCAATATTGGTTGTTGAGGGGTTAATACCTATTGAAAGACTTATGGAGATTAACCAAACACACTCGGTCATATCAACCCATGCAGACAACATGGATTTACCGTACATAGACGCCACCACTGGCTCGCTAGGTCAAGGCTTAAGCATGGGTGTTGGTTTAGCATTGGCTAATAGGGTTAGGGGTTGTGGTGATAGTGTCGTCTATGTGCTGCTAGGTGATGGTGAGCTTAATGAGGGCCAATCCTGGGAGGCCGCTATGACGGCTGTTAAATACGGCGTCGATAACCTAATAGCCATAATCAGTTTGAACGGTTACCAACTCGATGGATCAACATCGACAATAAAGCCCGTAAATTATGCGAGGATCTTTGAGGCGATCGGTTGGAATGTGCTTTATGGCAATGGTCATGATTATGAGGAAATGTTTAGGTTGTTGATGAAGGCCAGGGAGTTTAGGAACAAGCCCACAGCCATATTCCTAAGCACGGTTAGGGGTAAGGGCGTGAGGGGTCTCGAAAATACCCACAAACAAACGCTCAATCCACCACCCAGGCCCCAGTTCTCCATGAGGGAAGCCCTAGGCGCAACACTCGCAAGGCTTGGTGAGGATAACGATAGACTCGTTGTTATTACGGCTGACGTTGGCGAGTCAACGAGGGCTAGGTATTTTGGTGAGAGATTCCCTGGTAGGTATTTCAACGTGGGCATTTCCGAGCAGGACCTAATCGGCGTTGCGGTGGGATTCGCGCTTGGTGGTTATGTACCGGTGGCGGTAGCATACGCAATGTTTATGATGAGGGGTTGGGAACAGGTTAGGAATTCCCTAGGTAGGATGAACCTGAATGTAAAGCTGGTGGCGACTCACGCGGGCTTGAGCGATTTCGCCGATGGACCAAGCCACCAGGCCTTTGAGGACATAGCCCTAATGAGGAGCTTGGATAACATGGTCGTCATAGCGCCAGCCGATGCTTGGGATGTGGAGAGGGTATTGCCAAGGATTATTGAGCATAAAGGCCCTGTCTACGTTAGGATTGGGCGCGACTACTCACCACCGATAACGATGGACATGGATTATGAGTTCAGGATTGGTGAATTATATAGTATTGTTGATGGCGATGATGTGGCGATAATGGGTTACGGCCCAGTCCTATACAATGCCGTGCAGGCCGCGTTAAACCTAAGGAAGATGGGTGTGAGCGCTGGGGTTTATAATGTACCGACAATAAAGCCCCTAAATGAGGATCTCATCAGGAGGATTGCCCGTAGGGTTGGTAGGATAATCGTGGTTGAGGAGCACTCACCGAGGGGTGGGCTTGGCTCAGCAATAGCGGAGTTGGTGAGTGGTATGGCTAGGGTTAGGATTTTTGGTGTTAATGGTTATGGGCATTGGGGTAGATCTGAGGAGGAGTTACTGAGATTCTATGGGCTTGATGAGGAGTCGATAATGGACTCGGTGCTTAAGTTATTGAATGCACCATCTTAAAGCTTATTATTCATTAACCTAGGTTATTTCATAATGGGTAAGTTAATCATTAATGGATTTAACCCCAGGGAGGGCATTGTCGAAGCACCACCGAGTAAGGCCTTTACCCTGAGGTACCTGCTGGCCTCGGCATTATCAAGGACCTGGGTCACACTTGGTGGGTTGAATTGGGGTGATGATACTTGGTCGATGCTGAGGGGAGTTAAGCCCATAGCGGAGATCGAGATTAGGGGCGGACAGGTCAGGGCTAGGCGTGGGGTTGATCCAGGGAGGTTTAGGGTTATTGATGTTGGTGAGAGTGGTTTTACGTTCAGAACCCTAACTGGGGTGTACTCAGGTATTGAGGGCACCACACTGCTCATACCCAGGGGTTCACTGGTGGGTAGGCCAATGGACGAGTTGATAAATGCCCTGAGGAGCATAAATGCTAAGATCGATAGGTCTGGAGGCATTGTTAGGATTGTTGGTGGTAGGTTGGTTGGTGGTTACGTGTCAATAAGTGGTTCAATCAGTTCGCAATACATATCATCGCTACTATACCTAGCACCATTGACTGAGGGAGGCATTGAGGTTAGCATAAAACCGCCCATCAAATCCAGGCCGTACATAGACGCAACCCTGACAGTACTTAGGGAGTTTGGCATAAAGGTTGAGGTTGAGGATAACTCAATATACGTCAGTGGTTCTCAGGATTATAGGGCTATTAATGAGGAGGTTACGGTACCTGGCGATTACGCCCTATCAGCCTTTTACATAGCTCTCGCAACCTTGGCAGGTATTGACTTAAAAATAATGGGTCTGTACAGGGACAGGGCTGTGGAGGGTGAGTATGCGTTCATAGGCCATGCCAGGAATATGGGCGTTGAGGTTGAGGAACATGGGGACTCCCTATTGGTTAGGGGTTCGGCGGTTAAGGAGCTAAGACCCATAACGGTTGATCTTGGGGATTCGCCCGACATAGCAATGCCGTTGGCCCTATTAATGGCTAGGGCGAGGGGCAGGTCTAGGATGACTGGTGTGGGGCATTTGGCGTATAAGGAGAGCAATAGGTTGAGGACTATGGCTGAGGTACTGAGGTGCTTGGGTGCTTCGGCGAGTATCAATGAGGGTGAGGGTGTTATGGAGATCGATGGCGTCAACGAGTTCGTTGGTGGTTGTGAGGTTAATACGCAGGGTGATCACAGGATCATAGCCATGAGCGTAATTGGTGGTTTGTTGGCTAGAAAGCCCGTGATTGTTATGGATTGGGAGGGCGTGAGCAAGTCCTGGCCAACCTTTACGTGGGATTTGGAGAAGCTTGGTGCTAACTTTAAGTATTACTAAACGCCACCTTAGTAATACTTGGTTACCCTATACCAATTATCCCTCTCAGCCGGTCTCAAACCAAGCCCCCTAATTAGATTAACCACATCGTCCCTAGTTAGTACGGGCATACTAAGCCCCGTAGCTGGTATAACCCTCTCCTCATAAAGCGTACCTCCGAAGTCGTTAGCACCGAACCTAAGCGCCAACCTAGCTGCGTCAAGGCCGTTCGAGAGCCAGCTTGATTGTATGTGGGGCAACTCATTCCTAAACACCAACCTAGCCACTGAAACAACCCTTAGGAGTGTTGCCGATGTCTTTGGGTACGGAATAACCCGCGTCAACTCACTATTTCCTGGTTCAAAATTCCAGGCTGTGAATGAGAGGAAGCCACGTGTCCTCCTCTGCAGCTGGAGTATGTTGTACAAGTGTTCAGCCCAATCCCTCCTAGTTTCCAGGTGCCCATACATCATTGTGGCGTTGCTCATTATGCCCATCCTATGCGCCGTCTCCATAATGAGCAGCCAATCACCAGCGCTTATCTTGTGCGGCGCAATCTCCCTCCTAACCCTATCAACGAGTATCTCACCGCCACCACCAGCCAGGGTATCCATGCCAGCCAGCCTCAACCTATCGAGAACCTCGGCATAGCTCATCCTATGCTTCCTAGCCAGGTAATCAACCTCGATTGGGCTGAGACCGTGTATAGCCACGTGCGGTAGCCTAGCCTTTATCGCCTTGAACAAGCTCTCGTAATACTCAATACCTAGCTCGGGGTTTATACCACCCTGGACAAGGACCTGCCTAATCCCGAAGGTCTTATCCACATACTCAACCCTCCTAACAGCCTCCTCAACACTCAACGTATACGCCTCTGGATGCCCTGGGGGTCTATAGAAAGCACAGAACCTGCAGGCTATCACGCACACGTTGGTGTAATTAAGTATCATGTTTGGGATAAAGGTCACCACATCGCCGAAGTACTTCCGTGTTAGGGACTCAGCGGCCATGCCCAAATCCCACAGGTTAACGTCAAATAACGCCTCAATATCGGTAATACCCAACTTATCGCCATACAAAGCCTTCTCTAGGGGATTACTCACATAACCGTGCCTATGCACCCCCTTATTTATATTAACGCGTATTTCCACCTAACGTGGAGCAATAACTTATAAAGTAATGTGAGCACCTCATGAGGTGTGCGATGTCGATTATGTACGGAGCATCGTGAATAATGGATTATCTAAAAACGATGCCGTTAGGTTATTCGTTGAGTGTGATTTCAGGGTATTAGCTAAGGTGGCTAATGAAATTACCGAGAAAGTAACGGGAAACTCCGTGACCTTCGTAAACAATGTCGTGATCAACTACAGCAACATCTGCGTGGCACAATGCCCCATATGCGCATTCTATAGACCACCAAAACACCCAGAGGCCTACGTCAGGTCGCCGCAGGAGATAATAAACGCCGTTAGGGAGGCCAGGGCTAGGTATGGTGTTGATGAACTCCACATAAACGGTGGTTTCAACCCAGACCTAACCATCGAGTACTTCGAGGAGGTGTTCAGCGGTGTTAAGAGGGCTGTGCCTGAGATAATAATCAAGGGACCCACGGCGGCTGAGGTCGACTTCTACGCCAGGGTTTGGAGAATGAGCAGTAGGGAGGTTCTCGAGAGACTTAAGGTTGCTGGGTTGGATGTATTGTCTGGTGGGGGAGCTGAGATATTGAGTGAGGATGTTAGGAAAATCATAACACCGTATAAGTTCGATGCAAATACCTGGTTAAGAATACAGAAGGAAGCCCATGAGGTTGGTCTCCACACAAACGCAACAATGCTTTATGGGCACATTGAGCAGCCGCACCACATTGTTGAGCACGTGATGGCTATCAAGAGGCTACAGGAGGAGACTGGTGGTGTGTTGATGTTTATACCAATAAAGTTCGTACCATGGAACACCAGGTTGCTTAAGGACGGTATTGTTAAGGGACCGGCACCGCCTGAGTATGATATTAAGGTCATCGCAATATCGAGGCTAATACTTGGCAGTACTATAGGGAGGATTGGGGCCTATTGGGCATCCACGGGTAAGAGACTGGCGTCAACACTGCTGTTGTCTGGCGCTAACGACCTGGTTGGCACCATGATCAATGAGCAGGTCATGAAACAAGCGGGCCTTCGTGAATATACAACAATTGAGGAGTTGGCTAGTATAGCTAGGGAGGTTGGTAGGAGGCCGTATCTCAGGGATACCTTGCATAGGAAGTTGATTGAGGTGAAGCCATGAGGGTTGCCAGGCTTAGGTATGCACACAGTGACCCATTATTCCGTTACTCCGGGTTGAACCCCCTATCTGTTGGCAATAATGAATCCATAAAGCTGATACTTGAGGGCGCTGTGGATGTGGCTTTTGTCCCCATAACCTACGCCGCAATGCACTGCGACGCGCTTATTGTCATACCCGCCTTCGCAATCTATAGCCGAGGACCCATAATATCGGCCAGACTATTCAGGGGCCTAGGTAGGGGATTCGCCGCCGTTGAGGACACAAGCGTTAATGCCCTGGCACTCTCGAAATTAATGGGCATCACATTCAATAAGGTTTCGGACCCCATAGATGCACTCAATAAGTACGAGGGAGTGTTGGTCATAGGTGATGAGGCGCTCAGAATGGTTGACAGGGGGTTCCCGTACATAGTGGACGTTGGTGAGCTTTGGGAGTCGAGGGTGGGCAAACCACTTGTTTACGCAGTCATGGTGACTAGGGTTGGTGTTGACTATGAGGGGGTTAAGCACGTCATTGATTCATTAAGCAAATCCCTCAATAAGTTCTTCGGGAATCCAGATCCATTGATTGAGGAGGTTTCCCGTAGGTTGGGTGTTTCTGAGAAAATCATTAGGGATTACTTGCTAGGTAGTGTCAAGTATGTTGTTAATGATGAGGTTATTAAGGGCATAAGTGAGGAATTAACGATCTTCGGATTGCCCAACTGCCTAAATTATCTTGAGCTGGGCGAGGGAAGTAATGTTATTAAGTGAGGTAATTCAGGAATCCCCTGGTTGGTGTGCATGGAGTTGCTTGTTGGGCATAGTCCTGACCCTGACGATGCATTCATGTTCTACGCCCTCAAGAGAGGCAAGGTTAATGCTCCGTTTAGGGTTAGGGAGTTCCTGGTGGATATTGAGACCCTTAACAAGTTGGCGATGCATGCTAGGTTGGATGTGTCTGCGGTTAGTACGCACGCCATGGCGTACATAGGCGATAGGTACTACATACTGAGGGTTGGGGCGTCCATGGGCATTAGGTACGGCCCTGTGGTTGTTGGTAAGGGAGATAAGCCAGGACTCGTGGCCGTACCGGGCACCTACACGACAGCCACCTTACTACTAAGGCTTGCAATGCCCGATGCTAAAACGGTGGAGCTGCCGTTTGATAAGATAATGGATGCTGTATCAAACGGCGTGGTTGACGCTGGAGTCTTAATTCACGAGGGACAGATAACGTATGAGAGGCATGGGTTGAGGAAGATAATGGATCTCGGTGAGTGGTGGTTCGAGCAGACAAAATTACCGACACCCCTCGGTCTCGATGTCGTGAAGGCATCACTAGGTATGGACGTAGCCACCGAGGTGAAGAGGGCACTTACCGAATCCCTTCGCTATGCGATGAATAACCATGAGGAGGCGTTGAGGCATGCCATGGAATTCGCCAGGGGCTTGAGCTTAGAGGATACGAGGAGGTTCGTGTATATGTACATCAATGACTACACAATGGACATGGGTGTCGACGGTGAGAGGGCGATTAAGACCCTTCTTGAGTGGGGTGCGGATGAGAGGATCATACCGAGGACGCAGGTACTGATTGTGTAGTGGCATGGTTAAATTGCGCATTGATGGGCCACGACTGTCTAAATATGTATTTAACCATTGACTAAGTTCTTAATTATAATTCCTTAAGAATTTGCATAAATCCTTTTATTAAGCATTGAATCCATTAGCCACGTATGCCCGAGGTACATGAAGTAATATTCTACGGTAAAAGTGGGGATGGCATTCATCTAATGGTTGATCGGCTGGTTCAGGACTTGATAAGGCGTGGATTTTATGTAATGGCTTACCCTGAGTATGACCCGGAGCGTAGGGAGACTATGGCTAGGGTGCATGTTAGGGTGTCGAAAGAACCCATTTACGAGAGAGGCCCGGTCACGAGGCCTGAGGTTGCGGTTTTCATGGACTTCAGATTACTCAAGCACGCTAAGGAGGCGCTTGGTGCTGGAAAGATTATTGTGAATGCGCCAAGTAAGGACTTACTAAGTAATTACCTGGGTGATAATGACATCAAGCCTGAGTTATACGTAATTGACTTGCATGGTCTCAAGAGGAAGGGCATTGATTATACACCGCACATAACTGAGTTGGTAACGAAGGCACTAGGCCTCTAAACTTCAAAGCCTCACATTCGCCAAATCCCTAGAGAGCTCAGGTCTCCTCATTAATGCTGTGCCAACAAGTATTGCGTTCGCGCCCTCCCTAGCTAATTTAACAGCGTCATCAACATCCTTCACACCACTCTCGGCAACCACTAAGTCAGCCTTGCCCCTAACAAGCCTAATTATCGATATGGATCGATCAAGAGACACGGATAAGTTGCCCAAATCCCTAGCGTTAATACCTAACATAATGTTAGGATTCGTATTCACAACATCGACCGCGTCATCCTCATTGTCAACCTCAATGAGGGGTTCAAGACCCTCCTTAACGGCTAATTCCACGAAATCCCATAGTCTATCACCCAATAACCTCTTTATAAGGAGGATAGAACTTGCGCCAAGCTCCTTGGCATCCCTCACCTGCCTTTCATCAATGACGAAGTCCTTATACAGTATTGGCTTACCGTAACCCAACGCCACCTTTATGAACAGTGGTGAGCCGAGGAAGTAGATTGGCTCAACCAATACGCTGAAGGCTGTGGCGTACCTACTGACGATGTCGAAGTACGTCCATGGGTCAAGATCGAGTCTAATGACACCACTTGGACTTGCCCTCTTGTACTCAGCAATGAGTGCCAGGTAACCCTCAGAGTTCCTATCCTCAATGGCCTTAATCATACTCGAAACCCTCACGCTGAGCCCCATCGTGTTAATACGTCTCATAGTCAACCCCCTCACCACATCTAGAAAGTCCATTAGGCATCAAATGAACGACTAGGTAAAAAGCATTGCCCACATTAAAATCCGCTGGTTTATGATGGCTGATTTCATCGTAGATGAAATGCTAAGATATCCCCCAGGATAAGGAGGTTGGAAACTAAGCTAAGTAGGATATTTAGATTACTGAAATTATTATAGGGTTATAAATTATTTCGTGGATTAATAGTTATTATAGATAAGCATGTGGGTTGTATACATAATGTTTTTAAACCCCTTAGCGCCCAACCTGTTGGTGGGTATCATGCCCCAATGGAGATAAGAAAACCGGGTCTCGGCGCCTATATAACAGCTACCTACCCAAACAAGGTCTTGTTTCTAAATGCCGTTAAGTGCCTCTCGGAGGTCTCGGATTTCCTCGAGGTTGGTATACCAACCTTAAATCCTAAGTATGATGGACCAGTCATAAGGAAGACCCACTTTGCGGCTGAGTTGAAGGGGTTGGATGCAATCAATGTTGCTAGGTATGGCACCATACCAACGATACTAATGGGGTACATTGAGGATTACGCTAATAGGCTGGAGTTGGTTGCTCAGGTGGCTAGTGAGGTTGGTGCGTCCTCAGTCCTATTCCCAGACCTACTCTTCGAACATATTGATAGGCTTGAGGATTACGTGGTAACCATGAGGAATTATGGCTTAAGGCCAAGCTTCTTCGTAGCCAGCAACACACCTCATAGACTTGTGAACCTGCTCGTTAAGTATGAACCACTCTTCATGTACCTAGGGCTTTACGCAGCCACTGGTATAAAGCTGCCGCTATACATTGAGAGGAATATTAGAGAGGTTAGGAGGCTTGTTGATGGCACGACCCTGGTTGCTGGTTTTGCAATAAATAGCCCTGAAATGGTTAGGTTGGTAATCAATGCTGGAGCTGATGCTGTGGTTGTTGGTACGGCGCTTGTGGATAAACTAGGTAATGAGGAGGAATGTAGGAGATTCATGATGGAACTAAGGGGTGGTTTAGCATGATGATACCCCACTATTGGTATAACATAAATGTGGATTTGCCAAAGCCGTTACCACCACCCATAGACCCCTACGATGGGGATTCAAGGATAGCATTGCTCATGAGGATACTACCAAGCGAGTTGTTGGATCAGGAGTTCACGGCACTTAGGTATGTCCCAATACCCGATGAGGTTAGGGAGTTATACGCGAGGATTGGCAGACCAACACCACTATTCAGGGCTGTGGGTCTCGAGAGGGCGTTGAATACTGGTGTTCGGATCTACTATAAGTTCGAGGGCGCATTACCCACAGGCTCTCATAAGCTCAATACGGCGTTGGCGCAGGTTTACTACGCCATTAAGGACAAGGCTAGGGAGGTTGTTACCGAAACAGGCGCTGGACAGTGGGGTTTGGCCGTTTCATTAGCGTCGTCATTACTTGGTATTAAGGCCACGGTCTTTATGACGAGGAGCTCATACATGGGCAAGAAGAATAGGGTTCTGTTCATGAGGGTTTATGGCGCCGATGTGCACCCAAGCCCGAGTGAGTTGACGAAATACGGTAGGGAGGCTCTCAGGGCTAGGCAGGATCACCCAGGTAGTTTGGGGTTGGCTATTACCGAGGCCATTGAGTACACGCTCATGGGTGAGGGTAGGAAGTACATACCAGGTAGTGTGCTTGGCTTCGTTGTACTTCACCAAACCGTGATCGGCATGGAGGCCATGAAGCAATTACCTGAGGAGCCCGACTTGGTAATAGGGTGCGTTGGCGGTGGCTCGAACTTCAGTGGTTTCTCATTCCCAATGATAGGCGCGAAGCTGAGGGGTGAGGGTTTTGAAAGAACGAGGTTCCTTGCCGTGGAGTCTGAGGCGGCGCCTAAGTTAACGAAGGGTGAGTACACCTACGACTTTCCAGATACGGGTGGTTTATTACCCATGGTGAAGATGTTGACGCTGGGCCACGATTTCGTACCACCACCAACACACGCCGCCGGGCTTAGGTACCACGGCGCCGCACCAGCCCTTTCATTGCTTACTAGGGAGGGTATTGTTGAGGCTAGGTCGTATGGGCAGGATGAGGTCATGGAAGCTGCGAGGCTCTTTGCCAGGGCTGAGGGAATAATACCGGCGCCAGAGTCCTCCCACGCAATTAGGGCTGTGATTGATGAGGCTAGGAGATTACCGCGAGGCTCCGTCATCGCGTTTAACCTATCGGGACATGGTTTGCTGGATCAGGACTTCTACGAGAGGATTGTTGGGTGATGGGCATGAGGAATATCCTCGATAAAATTGCCAGGAGGATCGATCTAACACTCGAGGAGGCCTATGGTGTGGCCCGGGACATGCTCAACGGAATTGATGAGGCCTTGGGTGCGGCGATATTGATGGGGTTGAGGGTTAAGGGGGAGGTTGCCGAGGAGATCGCTGGTTTTGCCAAGGCGCTTAGGGATAGTTGTGTGAGGATACCGCTTGGTGATGAGGGGGTTAGGTTCATAGACACCGCAGGCACTGGGGGTGATGGTTTCGGTACACTGAATGCATCAACAATAGCCGCGCTGGTCTCGGCCTACCTGGGGGCCTACGTTGTTAAGCACGGCAATAGGGGTGTTTCATCGGCATCTGGCAGTGCTGACTTCCTGGAAACCCTTGGCTTTAACATAAACATACCTCCCGATAAGGCGGCGCAGATGGCGCTTAAGCATAGGTTCACCTTCGCCTTCGCCCCCGCCTACCACCCAGCAATGCGCAATGTCATGCCAATAAGGAAGAAGTTGGGTATTAGGACGATATTCAACCTGATAGGGCCCCTGGCAAACCCAGCCCTGGTAACTAGGCAGTTAATTGGTGTCGCTGAACCGCATCTATTGGATACCATGGCCCGCGCAGCCTCGGTGCTCGATTTCGAAAGAGCCGTCCTTGTTCACGGGGAGCCGGGCATTGACGAGGTTTCCGTGTTCGGCAAAACCACCGTTGTGGAGGTGAGGAGGTCTAGTGTGGATAAGTATTCCATAGAGCCGAGGGACTTGGGTTTAGGTACCTATAGGGTTGATGATGTCCGTGTCGTAAGCCCTCTCGATAGTGTTGAGAGGTTTAGGAGGGCTGTGGCTGGCGTTGATGCTGCGGCTAGGGATTTCATAATAGCCAACACAGCCTTCGCGCTCTACGTGGCTGGTGTGGTTAGGGATTTGAGGGATGGTGTTGAGCTTGTCAAGTCAGGGTTGGATGAGGGCCTATGGGGCTATATCGATGAACTCGTCAGGGTGAGTAGGTCATGACACTCATGAAGGTGTGTGGTGTAACTAATGTGGATGATGCCATAATGGTGAGTAGGTACGCGGATTACGTTGGCGTTATCGTAATGTCCAAAGTCGCCACACCAAGGCTCGTGGATCTAGGCGTGGCTAGGGATATTGCCAACAGTGTTGGTTACCGAAAGCCTGTGGCTGTTGTTGAGGGAGTTGACCTTAAGTCCGCTGTTGACCTCGCATCCAGGTTGGGCTTCTCCGTTGTGCAGTATCACGGTATGGTGGGCATTGATGGCTTGAGGATGGCACGTAAGTACGGCCTTAGGATCGCCCCAGTAATTAACTATAATGATGAGCATGGGCTTTCTAGGGTTACCGAGTTGGTTGATCATGATGATGTGGAGTACGTATTGATCGACGCGCCCAAGGTTGGTTATAAATCATTTGAGCATGGTTTGAAGATACCCATTGATGTGGTGAGGAGGTTCGGTGGCGTTAATAAGGTAGGGTTTGCGGGCGGTATTAACCCAAGCAATGTGGGTGTTATCCTTAGGTATAGGCCGTACCTAATAGACGTTAGCTCCGGTGTTGAGTCAAGCCCTGGGCGTAAAGATGAGAAGTTGGTGAGGAGGTTATACGAGGTGATTAAGAATGGTGGTTAGGAAGATACCTCTACAATACATGCCGAAGCCCAGGGATTTGGTTAGGGCGTTGGTTAGTAATGGTGAGGATCACGTCGCATTACTCGAGAGCGGCCCTGGTTTCCCAAGTAGAGCCAGGTACACGGTGGTTGCCTGGGGCGTTGATGAGGAGTTAATAATCGAGTGGGATGGTGATTTATACGGTGAGCTTCAACGCATTACCAAGGGCCTAGGCGATCTCGAGCATGGTGATGTTGCCCTGGGCTACCTATCGTACGAAGCCGTGATACATATAGAGCCATACCTAGCAAAATTACTGCCGAAGCCCAACTGGCCTGTTGCAGAGTTCTTCAAGCCAGCAAACGTGGTTGTTTACGATAACCTACTGGGTAGGGCGTATGTGAGGGGTGAATTGCTGAGGGACGCTAAGATTGAGCACGGGGATTTTGAGGTTGTTGGTAGACTTAGCGCAACGCCTAGGGAATCCTTCATTTCCTGGGTTGAGAGAGCCCTTGAGGATATTAGGAATGGTGAGGTTTTCCAGGTTGTCCTGTCTAGGTATGAGGATTACCAAGTTAGGGGTGACCTAATGACGCTCTACGAAAACCTAGCCGACCTAAACCCATCACCCTACATGTACTACATGAGGTTTAGGGATAGGTACATAATAGGTACTAGCCCTGAGTTGCTTGTTAAGGTTGAGGGAAACATTGTGGAGACACACCCGATAGCCGGCACGAGACCCAGAGGTGCTGATGCCTGGGAGGACCTTAGGCTTGAGGATGAGTTGATGGGTAGTATCAAGGATAGGGCTGAGCACGTGATGCTCGTTGATCTGGCACGCAACGATCTAGGTAAGGTATGCAGGTTCGGCACAGTTAGGGTTAAGGAGCTCTACGCCGTTGAGAAATACCAAAGCGTGCAGCACCTCGTATCCCGCGTAGAGGGTGTCCTAGAGAGGGGTTACAACGTAGTCGACGCCCTCTTTGCCACGTTCCCAGCGGGTACCGTGAGCGGTGCACCCAAGCCTAGGGCCATGGAGCTCATCGCAAAGTACGAAAGGGAGGCCAGGGGGCCGTACGCGGGCGCCCTGGGTATACTCAGTGGTGATGGTGGTGAGTTCGCGATAATAATTAGGTCGATAATGATAAATGAAAACATAGCTAGGATACAGGCGGGCGCCGGCATCGTATACGACTCAGTGCCCGAACTTGAGTTTCAAGAGACTGAGCACAAACTCGGGTCTTTGAAGAGGGTGATGGGGGTATGAGTACGGTAGTCATAATAGATAATTACGACTCCTTCGTATACAACATAGCGCAGTATATCGGTGAACTGGGTGCCAAGCCTTTGGTTTTTAGGAATGACGAGGTTACGGTGAAGGTGATAGAGAGGCTTAGGCCTGGCGGTATAATAATATCTCCAGGGCCTGGAAATCCCCTGAACCCGAGGGATGTGGGTATATCGCCCGAGGTAGTTAGGTACTTCGCGGGTAGGGTGCCAATACTGGGGGTGTGCCTTGGCCACCAAATAATTGGCGCAGTCTACGGAGCTAGGGTTAGGAGGGCTAGGGTTGTTAAGCATGGTAAAACTAGCACAATAATGGTAATTAATGAGTCAAGGCTTTTGAGGAACTTACCGAAGACCTTCGAGGGCATGCGTTACCATAGCCTAGTCATTGATGATGTTAGGGAGCCACTTAAGGTTACGGCTGTGAGCGAAGATGATGGTGAGGTCATGGCCGTGGAGCACGTTGATTACCCAATCTTTGGTGTGCAGTTTCACCCTGAAAGTATAGGGACGCAATACAGTATCCAGATATTACGAAACTTTCTGGATATCGACAATTATGATTACTAATTTTAAACAATCCCATCACACATAGATTATGCCGAAAGCCTATTTCTCCACGTAGGTTGGGCATAATGGGCTTTTATGCCAACTCATCGTCATAACGCTGTACGAGCTATTGGGATGAACGTTAATTAACGATTGCCCTTTTAACATTTAGTACATTTTCGTTTGTTTAATAATGATTTATTTATATAAATGTATTTAATCGATTATACCTATGCCGTCATCGTGAGCTCGCGAAAACTCATTATCTGGCTTGGCGAGGGTTCTGAGGAAGACTCATCAATACTTGGTGGTAAGGGTGCTAACCTCAATAGGCTCGCTAGGCTTGGTATACCAGTTCCGCCTGGTTTTGTGGTGACGTCGTTAGCCTTTGATTACTTCATGGAAAGTAATGGGCTTAGGGATAAGATACTAGGCGTGATTAAAGAATATGTAAGGGAGGGAAAGCCTGAGGAGTATGAGGAGGCGGGTAAGGTTGCCAGGTCCCTAATACTCAATGCCGAGGTACCTAAGGATCTAGTTGATGAGGTTGTAAAGGCGTACACGGAACTTAGTAGGAGGTTTGGCGTGAATGCCGTATCCGTAGCCGTAAGGTCCAGCGCCACCGCCGAGGATCTTAGGGCGGCTAGCTTCGCTGGTCAGCAGGACACCTACCTAAACGTGGTTGGTGCTGAGGAGGTGATTAAGTACATTAAGGATGTGTGGGCTAGCACGTACAGTGCCAGGGCGTTGGCTTACAGGGATGAGCAGGGGATACCGCATGAGAAGACTTCAATGGCTGTGGTGGTCCAGAAGCTCGTCAATACCAGGTCAGCGGGTGTCATGTTCACGATAAACCCAGTGACCGGTAATGGGGATGAGGTTGTGATAGAGGCCTCCTGGGGGCTTGGTGAGGCTGTTGTGGGTGGTAAGGTAACGCCGGATAGGTGGGTTGTGGGTAAAGGCGACCTATCGGTAAGGGATAGGTATGTGTCTAAGAAGACGTTGATGGTGGTTAGGGATAACGCAGGTTTGACCAGGGAGGTTGAGGTTCCACAGGACTTGGCTGTAAAACCATCACTCAGTGATGAGGAGGTTATGAAGCTCGCCAAGATTGGTATCGAGCTTGAGAGGATCTACGGCTACCCTGTGGATGTTGAGTGGGCCCTTGACGCGGACACTGGTGAGGTATACATACTGCAGGTGAGACCGGAGACCGTGTACAGCGCTAGAAAAGCGAGGCAGGCGGTGGGTAGTACTACGGGTGGTAAGGCTGTGGCTAAGGGGATACCAGCGAGCCCAGGTGTGGCTGTTGGTAGGGTTAGGGTTTGCTTAGCGCTTGAGGATGCCAGGAATAAGATAGGTAAAGGCGACATATTGGTGACAAAAATGACCAATCCCGACTGGGTACCATACATGAAGATTGCGTCGGCCATAGTGACGGATGAGGGTGGCATGACGAGCCACGCGGCCATAGTATCCAGGGAGCTGGGTATACCAGCGATAGTGGGTACTGGGAACGCCACCAGCGTGTTAAGGGATGGTGAGGTTTACACGGTAGACGCAACGCACGGCGTGATCTACGAGGGCGAGGTCGAGGGCGTCAAGGCAGAGTCCAAGGCCCAAGCAGCCCAGGCCGTGACTACCCAAGCCGGCGATATAATACTTCACATATACAGGTCCATAAGGACGGCGACGGGTGTTTACATGAACCTGGGCGTCCCTGAGAAGATTGATGAGTACAAGGACCTGCCGTTCGACGGTATCGGGTTGATGAGGATTGAGTTTGTGCTGTCGAGTTACATTGGGGACCACCCACTGTACCTAATAGACATTGGTAATGAGGAGAAGTTCGTAGGCAAGCTTGCCGAGGGCGTGGCTTACGTGGCGAAGGCGATATACCCGAGACCAGTAATAGTCAGGTTCAGCGATTTCAAGAGCAATGAGTATAGGCAGTTGAGGGGTGGTGAGAAGTACGAGCCCGAGGAGAGAAACCCAATGCTTGGTTGGAGGGGTGTGTCCAGGTACATAAGTAAGTCCTACGAGAAGGCCTTCAGGCTTGAGGTTGGGGCGATAAGGAGGGTTAGGGAGGAGTACAACCTAAACAACGTCCATGTCATGGCGCCCTTCGTCAGGTCACCCTGGGAGTTGGAGAGATTCATGGAGATAATGAGGAGCGAGGACTTGGATAGGGGTAGGGACTTCAGGGTATACGCGATGGCGGAGATACCAAGCATAGCACTACTCGTTGAGGACTTCGCAAAGCACGTGGACGGATTCTCCATAGGAAGCAACGACCTAACGCAACTAGTGCTCGGCACGGACAGGGATAACGAGATACTGGTTAGGCAGGACCCGAGGTACTTCGACGAGAGGGACCCAGCCGTACTAAGGGCCATGTACGAAATAATCAGGAGGGCACACGCGATGAACAAGAGCGTAGGCATATGCGGACAAGCTCCCTCGGTATACCCGGAAATAACGGAGTTCCTGGTAAGGGCAGGGATAGACTACGTAAGCGTAAATCCGGACGCAGTAATAACAACAAGACTACTCATAGACTCAATAGAAAGAAAAATACTACTCGAAGAACTCAAAGAACTAAGAACCAAACTAATGAACACAGACCCAGACACAGAATTCAGAAACATACTCAACAAGGTATTCAAAGGCTAAACCACGAAACCAACCAAACAAGAACATCAAGCAAAACCATAGCCAAAATTAAGATTTATTTTGTTGTTTATTGTGGGGTTGATTCGTGGCAAAATTTTGCCATGGCTCGGTAATTAAAACATTTTTCATGACTCGTGGCCTTACTTCATTATTGTGGTTATTGTGTTTGTTATCATTGTGATTCCGAAGTATGCTATTGCTAGGGCTAGGGCTATGAGTAGGGCTTTGTAGGTTGTTGCCTTTACCTTGCTTAGTGATCCTAGGGATGCGATTAGTGTTAGCCAGGCGTAGTCGAGCCATACGTGGGATGCGTAGAGTATTGCTATGCCTGCTAGGTACATTGCCTGGAATGCCTCCATTATTAGTGGTGTTCCGATGCCGATCCACCAGGCTATGAAGTATGGGTTGAATAGTGATAGTGCGGCTCCTGTGACTATGGCTGAGCCGTACCTTGGTGGGTCCTTCATTCCTGGGCCCTTCAGGGCATCCCTAAGTGTTAGGTATGCGAAGAATAGTAGGAATGCGCCGCCTATTAGTCCGAAGGTTGTCTCGACCGTTGGTATTTCGAATATGTAGTGAAGTCCGTAGGCTATGGCTAGGACCAGTGGTAGTTCCACGGTCATGTGGCCCACGGCCTCATTAAAACCAGCCCTCCAACCACCCCTTGCACCAAGCGATGCGGCTGATGCCGTCAATGGGCCCGGCGCCAATGCACCCGATGCGCTTATGATAATTACCTTGAGTATAAAGTCCAAGCCAAGCATTGAGGTGTTTTTATAACAATAGTTTTTAAGTATTTAGATTATTGAGAATTCTTATAGTTCCTGGAATGCTACGTTCATCTCCCTGATTGCCTTTATTGAACCCTCTATGTACATCTCCTCCCTACCGACCTCCACGGCGCCCATTATTACCAGTGTTTTCCACTGGGTTTTCGTTGCGTATATATACTCCCTTGGGCCAACGTAGCACCTTGAGCCATCCTCATGGTAGAACCTGTAGTATGTCCTACCGTTCGATTTGAAGCTGTGTATTGACCTAACGGCTCTACCGCACCTAGGGCATATTACTGTGTTGCTCATCGAAATACTAATTCTCAGGATGATTTATAAATTACTTTCACTGTATATAATACCAATTAAATATATAATTATTACTGATTATTAATTAAATTGAATTAGTAAGATAGAAATATTTCTTGATACTTAGTTCATGGCTGGGTTTTTCAGTGGGGGTTGGGTAAAAGTTTTTGTGCTCCCTACTGCCTTAGTATATCTTTAGTGAATTATTGGCTTATTATTGTTAGGGAGAGGACGTTCATGGAGATTCTCGAGCGTGGAGTCTACGGCTGCTCAGACCCGCACTGTGGATTGCTCATGACCAGGGTTAGGCGTGGTGATAGGTTGGTGGTCTTCGTCAGCGGCTTCGGCTGCAAATCCTACTGCAAATCCTTCACCGCAATCCTGGAGGTGGTTGGTGATTGGGCCAAGGCGAAGGTCGGCAATTGGACTGGGGTTGTTGATGTAAAGCCAATAGCCCTGGGTAGGGTCGAGCTTGGTACTATAGCAAACAAACTAGGCTTTGTGAGGGGTAGGAAGAACATAACCGAGGCACTACACTCGGTAGACCCAACAAACCCAAGGGCAACACCAATACCAACCCAGGACGCAGAGTTGATAATGGGTGAAATGAGGAGGCAGGCGGAACCAAGGCCAGCCACGGAGATCCTAACGAGGAGGGAGGCCAGGGAAGCCAGGGAGGAGGTGGGGAGGGCTGCCGAGGATATTGAGAAGTTGATGAGAGAGCTAGCCGAGATAGGGCAGATACTCGGCTACCACCCAATCACAAACTACGACACAGGCACGTACAAACTAACCCAGGCCTGGTGGGGAAGCAAGGACGAGTACGAAGAAGGACTAGCACCACTCGCAGTCTTCGAAACAACACAAAACACAGAACAAGCCCTAGCAAAACTAAAACACGCAAGGGACAAATGGAGAGGGGTAAAAACATACCTAATAACACTAAAGCCCGAGGACACCAAGGAAATAGAAAAAGCACTAAAAGGCTCATTCCACGAACTAAAAAACAAAATAAAAACAATAACCAAGGAAGAAATAGAACAAACAAACAAAGACCTAACAAAACACAAAGAAACAATAAAAGAACTAACAAGCCTAAGACAGGACTAACCATGAACAAATTACGATTGAATGATTCAAAGACCAAGCCACGGCAAAATTTTGCCACGAAACGAAAAACAAAACAATAATCAAAATAAGCTCCGGATACTGTTAATATTAATCATCATTATTTGCAGACTTGTTTATAGGTACTTATTTATGCCGTGCCTTAGTACGGGGTCCGGTATTGTGTATTCATTATTTGTCCTCTCCAGTATGCTTAGTTTTACTAGGTGTTCGAGGAGTTTTGTGAAGTTGTGGCTGTCTATTTCAGCGCCCTCCATCGCCTCTACTGCCCTCTTTATCTCTGACCACTTCCTCGGTCTCTCTGCCACGGTTTTTAGGATGGCCTTGTATCTATCCTCTGCCCGAGACTTCGTAAGGAACCTCCTTAACTCCTCAACCTCCTGTTTTGATGCTATGTCGAGTATTTCCTCGAGACTTAATCCACCGTGTACCCTGTACCACCCGTAGTATGTTAACCAACCAATTATCCCGTCCAGGAGATCCGCAGCCCTCTCTAGCTCCTCGTTACTAACATTAACCCCAGCCTCGGAGAAGCCCAGCCTGAGGAATTCGATGGATTGTTCCCTAGAGAGTCTTTTCAACCTTATTTCCTTAACCACCCTGCCATATAGTGGTGAATCCGGCTCATAGAGACCCAACACATCGTACATAAGACCCACCTGGGAGCCCGTGATTATCGTCACCACACTACCTAGGTTATCGTAGATGTAAGCCACCAATGTCGGTATTGATAAGCCAATTCCCCTAAGCTCCTGAGCCTCGTCAATCGCCAGGACGACCTTTCTACCCAGATCCTCAGCCACCTCATTAATGGCATTCAGCAATTCCGTCAACGGCACCCTATTTGCCCTCCCCCACGATAGGGAAACTGACGGAGGCGATAGGGACACCGAGACCCCACGAATCCTACTCAAGTACCTAACCAACCTACCCCTAAAGTCCTCATTCCTCTCTAGGAAATCGCCCAAGGCCCTAGACAACTCATTAAAGAAACCCCTAACACCAACCCTACCCTCATTAATTATTATCCTCCTAACGTCAATCATCACGTGAGGAATACCATAACTATTGAGGAAGCTCCTGACAAGGCTCGACTTACCCATCCTCCTAAGGCCAAGGACAACAGCGACCCTACCGCTATTATACACATCCACCAACTCACCAAGCTCCCTCCTGAAATCATAAAGCTCCTCAACCCTAGACCTAGGCTCGAGAGAAAAGAGCACTGGCACACCCACCAGCAACTGGCACTACCACCAGTATTTCAAATTAACCCAAACCAACCTACCACACACCGAAGACCCAGGCCACCGATCATGAACAATTTACGATTGAATGAATCAATCACCGAGCCATGGCAAAATTTTGCCACGGAACGAAAAACCAAAAATTAGACAGACGAAATCGTGATTAATTAATACTTTTTCCACGGTTCCTGCCAGGTTGTTCATAGGGTCTCCGCTGCCATCCTTACGCCCCGTTTTCCTCATGTCTGCGTCCCTAATCACCTCTCATCTTTTGTCGGGTCTGTGCCCCCATCCTCGGTACATCACTTCTCAGGTTGCCCACGGGGCTGGGCGCCGCACCCTTCACAGTACTCCACTCCGGCGTGCGGGTTACCTTCGCTCCTTAATTACCAATTTTTAAGTTTTTTGCTACCAAAAAGTTTATAAATAGTTGGTAGTCGAATTTCCTGTGAGAGCTGTGGCGTTTAGGGGAAGGCTCTATGCGGAGAGGAGGCATGGTAGGACTTACGTGAGGATTTACGTATACATGGACTTCGGTGGTGAGGAGTTGGTGCAGTACGTGGGTAAGGAGGTTGAGGGGCTCCTGGTGGTTAGGGAATGAGGGCGTTTAGGGCATTGTTAATTAAATTACCCAGGGATAGGTGCGATGTCGGGTACATAGAGCGATTAATGGCGCTAGCTAACCTTGCCTACCGTGGTTTCGAGGTTTGGGAACCAGACATACCCAAAACCATCCAGCACCACCTCTATGGCTTTAGGAATTTCAAGAACAGCCTCATCTTCGGCACAAGCCCTAAGGCTTGGTTTGCAAGGACTTGGCTCCCATTGAAAACGAGGAGGGTTTATGCCGACGGTGCTGGGGAGGGCGTCTCTAATGCACCTGTTGTCCTCGATTTCGTAAGAGGTATCATTAAGATACGCCTCGTCTGTAAGCCCGAGAGGGACTTTGTTCTCGAGCTACCAATGCCTGGGTGGGTTGTTGAGCGAGTAAACGAGGGTGGGGATGTCAAGTATGCAATGATTGGGCTTAAGGATGGCGAGCCATACCTAGCCCTGGTTGCCGAGCGTGTGGTTAAGCCCTATAAGCCCGGCGATTACAAGTTAGTGGTTGATGTGAATTCCTGGAGGTACGGCATCGCATGGGGCTTGATACACGACGGTAGAATAGTCTCGTTTAGGCAGGAGAGACCAGACCTGGGTTTATTAATGACCCTCTACAACGAGGCAGTACAACTAGAGCGAAAGGCTGGGAAGCTGAGGAGGTTAAATCTCGATTATACAGTCCTTAGGAAACAAGCCAAGGCTAGGAGGGGCAAAATTTACAGGATTACGAGGGATAAGGCTTACTTCCTGGCGAGTAAGCTGGTCAGGAAGGCGTTGAGGTATGAGGCTTTGTTGGTTATTGATGACATGACTGAGGAGTCGAGGAGGGAGCTCCTTGAGGAGAAATTACCACGGGGCGTAATTAAGTTATTAATGGCAAACACGAGGAAATTCACCAAACAATTAACCACCTTAGCACAATGGTACGGCGTGCCGTATAGGTTCGAGAGACTACCAAGCACAGTATGCCCAATGTGCCAACACGAACTAACCCAAGAGGAAGGAAGGATAATGATTTGCGAAAACTGCGGATTCAAAGCACCAAGAGACAAAATACCCATACACTGGGCAATGAAGTTATAAGTCTTGCTTGTGCCCACAGGCAAGGCGGAATAGCTCACAGGGTCTCCGCCGCCATTCTTAGTATTGGGTCTGTAAGGTTTAGGTTTTCGTCTATTATTGAGTGTTGTTTTAGTGCGGTTAGTGCTTCGTGGATTACCCTGTCGCTTATTGTCCTCCCCTCGCGTTGTTTCAGTCCCCTCTTTATATCACCCCACTCCTTTATGCCGGCTGCTAGCATCTTTAGGATTGCCCTGTACCTCGTGCTGACCCTTGTTGATAGGAAGTTCTCCAGCTCCTGCCTGGCTAGTTTGATGGCT
>Ga0209739_100050_pt1 | contig 53396 bp, 55 predicted proteins | sample JossMetagenome_2_FD_184729 | JGI IMG/M metagenome (GOLD analysis project Ga0209739, IMG submission 184729) | Hot spring sediment microbial communities from Joseph's Coat, Yellowstone National Park, USA - JC3_ASED (SPAdes) (version 3) | ecosystem: Environmental > Aquatic > Thermal springs > Hot...
TTGTGTACCGCCTATTCCAATCAACCACCTTACTCACGGTGGTTTTGATGTCGATCTTACCCACTGCTACCGTGTTCTCGTTGATGTCGAAGGCAACAATTGATTTTGGCTCCTCCTCCCTAGGCTTCAGCTTGAAGATGAATACGGCATACCACTTGTTTACCTTTCTCTTAACAATTAGCGTACTGGCTAGCCTTGCTTCACCACTCAAAACCCTCCACCAGTAGAGCCAGAAGCGCTTGTGCAACCTCAACCAAACAACCCTACGAACACCAAGTAAGGATAGCTCAAGCCTGACTGGGGCTACTGATTTAACGAACTGCTCATAACTCCATGCCTTCTCCGTAAACCTAATCGAGACACTCCTAACCTCCGGGTAGGGCTTGCTCACCAAGCCCATCCTCCTCCTCTCAACGAATGACTTCGCGATTTACACTGCCTGCCTAATCGCCTGGATGATTAGGTGAGCATGCAAGCCCGGATACCCCCGCCTATACCTGCGGTAAAACAACCCCTGGAGCTGGGTCGCACTCAAAACATTGTGCTCAACGGCATATTCAGCAACCTCACGAACAATGCTGAGATACACAGACTCAACAGAATAAAGTAGCTTAGAAACATCCTTGGGGACTTCCAACTCAACAGCCACAGACCTACGTAACATTCATAAGGAAAAGCAACAACCAGGCTTAAAAGCCACCCACGACAAGAAGGGGCGAGGCTTGTTGTTCGTTTTGTCAAGAAAATCTACGAAAAATACGGATTTAAGTGGGTAGGCAAAACATGAAGAAAAACTTATAACCAAAAACAAAAGAAACATAACGCCACCGTAGCTCAGCACGGTAGAGCGGCGGGCTGTTAACCCGTAGGTCCCGGGTTCAAATCCCGGCGGTGGCGCCAACGAATTTTATTCTATGTTCCTCGGGTTTGGATTGGAAATTGTTTAACCCCCGTGGGTGTGAGTTTGTGGGGCTAGGGCGTGGTTGTGCTCAATGTCTGATGTCTCACGTCTATACTTTGTCATGTTGTAGAGCCTTTTTGAATTCTTTATGGCTTATTTTCGTCGTGATGCATGTACTTGGTAATACTAAGCAGGTTAATGGCGTTTTCGTTACCGTCTCAGACCATCAGTCTGGCAACGAATTTCGCAAGCATCAAACTTAGGTGATTCGCCAAAGCTTAATCCAGGAAGGTGCTGAGCCACCCATAGCTCAGCTCGAGTTATTTTTCATGATAGGAAGTTTAAAAGACCTCGCGGAATAGGTAATTCCTGTATGAGATTTAAGTCCAGGCTTGTTTTTGCTATCTCGTTGGTTGTTGCGGTGGTTTTAGTCGCGGTAATGGTCTCAGTACTGCCCCTAACCCATGTCACCAATAAGCCAGGCACGCCAGCACCAATTAGCACTCCAATCAGCATTTACCTTGGCCCGCCAATCTACGTAATTGGACCACAAACACTGGTGCAGAAACTCATTAGCGTCGGCATACCACAATCACTGATTAAGCTCATCGGCTTGAGCCAATTGTCTTCCTTGCCTGGTAATTCCACAGTCATCATTGATTACTCGGTGATTGAGCCGGAGGTCGTTGTTGGTGTGGTTAATGGTAGGGTTGGGCTTAACCTAACGAGCCCAGTGATCGACTTATTAACCAACCTAATAGCCGAGGGTGACTTGGTCATGCTCTACGGAAACACAAGCAATTTATCAGTTATGGAGTACCTACTAGCCTACACATGGGCTAGGAGGTATTGTGCACTCTACATGGTGAGTAGTAGTGTGCCATTTGATTACCTAATCGCATACCCAGAAATACCAGTAGGGAGCAAGGAAGCCTTATATGTCTAATTTCAAATTTAAAATGATTTTTAACGTCAAAGCCATAGGCTAATTAGGACCTACTCCTCTGTCTCGGGTAAGTACCTCTTGAATAATCCGTAGTAGAGTACGATGCTGAATATTACCGTGAAAATAAGCGTTGAGGCGATCATGGTGTATATGGCCACCAGCGGTAATGGTATTGCTTCATTCAATAATTCATTAACTGGAATACCAGCATTACCACTTAGGAATAGGTATGGGTACCTGGATCCATCATTCACGAACTCCATTAACACGAGTATTAACTCGGAGAGTATACCTGCGGTTATCGCTAGAGGTCTATTCACGAAACCCATCATTGCATTGTACAGGGCTATCGCGCCGACTATTGTTAAGGCAACTACCAGCACTATTGCGGTGTAGAATAGTGGGTATACGAAGCCGAGGCTCGGTTTTCCATCTAGCAGGGGTCCTGCTATGTTATTAACTATGTATGGGTCGTACCCGGCGAGAACCACGTAGTAGTACGCCCCAGCTATTGATTAGGCAGTTTCGGTTTTCATGATTATTCGTGGGGTTTATTACCATTGGTGGTGAAGTGATGGTTTATTAACCCTAACCTCAACATCCCTAGTTGTACCCCTGGGTTTCCGAGAGCCGTAGGGCTGGGAACCGCGGGCGACCGTTGGAGAGCCACTACGGTGAGGGGCTCGGGGAGACCATCGAGAAGGAGACGGCGGGAAACCGCCGCCTCCGGAGAGACGGTATAAGCAGTGCCATACCCATGCTGAGTGCTATACGTACACCCCTAACATCCATGTTACTCCTGGTAACCAATATGGCTGCCGGTACGAAGGCTCCTATGTCTAAACCACCGAGTATTGTATGCAACGCAAGCGCTGGGTACATGGGGTTTGCTAGGGTTACTATGTACGATGGTTGATCCCCACTAACGCCTATTGGGTAGTTTATTTAGGATAACACTGCATATCCCGTTTAAATGAGTAATCACCATCTATGTGGTTCGGCTTCACCCATGGCTATTACCCTGAGCCTCTCCACGCCCCCTATCTCCCTTATTATCCTAGCCACGGATTTAGGTACCAACTCCTCCCAGGATGGGTCACCCTTTATGATAAGCTCCCTAATTCTTGTGGAATTCAGTTTCTCCCTATCATACATTGGTTGCTGCCTAACCTCAATACCAGCTTCTCTGAAGAGCATTGCCACGAAGGGATTACCTGTATAGGCAACCTGAAATGGTGGTGTGTATGATCTTAGGTGCCCGAACCATGCTGCGTTATTTTCTATGTTTGGTATTGGTACAATAATAACCCTCGATAAGTCGACACCACCCTCCTTAAGGGCTTCCCTGAGCATCCATATTCTCTCGCCTATGGTGAATGGGTCCTTTATTATGTAATTGAATTGTGCCGACCCAATTACCACTATTACTTCATCAACCTCCCTGAGAATATCCCTAATCGCCCAAACATGACCGAGATGTGGTGGTTGAAACCTACCGATGAATATTGCCCTAATCATCAGGGTTCTAGTAATGGCTTACTTATTTAACTTGTTATTAAGGTGCTTCTGCATTTGGTTATTAAGTTTTCGCTAGTTGACGTATATATTGGTTATCATTAAACTATATATTAGGATAGTATTTAAATAAGTCCTCAAATAATGATTATTGTATGAGCGAGGAGGTTAAGGAGGTTACGATAGCAACGAGCGGTAAAGTCATTCAAACACCCTGTGGCCCCATAATTCATGGTCTTGAGGATGTCCTCGTTAAGACTACGACAATCTCAGATATCGACGGGAAAAATGGGATTCTGTGGTATAGGGGTTATAGGATTGATGATTTGGCAAAGTACTCAACGTTTGAGGAGGTGGCTTACTTAATCCTTTACGGTAAATTACCAAATAGGAAGGAACTTGATGACTTCAAATCATTACTAACCTCCTACAGGGAATTACCCAACGAGGTTTACTCCATAGTCACAACAATGGGTAAGGTTAAGGCACATCCAATGCTAGCCCTCGAAGCCGGTGTGGCTGCCCTGGGCGCATTCGATGAAAATCCAAGCGATTATAGTAAGGAGGCAAACCTAAGGAGAGCTATTAAGCTGACCTCGGCACTACCAATAATGATAGCTGCGCACTATAGGGCAAGTAGGGGTCTCGACATAGTTAAGCCGAGGAAAGACCTTAGCCATGCAGCGAACTTCCTATACATGATGTTTGGCAAGGAACCTGATGAAACCTCAACAAAGGCGATAGACCTATACCTCGTTCTGCACATTGATCATGAGGTGCCAGCCTCGACCTTCGCAACTCTCGTGGCAATATCAACGTGGACAGATCTATACTCAGCGATAGCCGCAGGTATTGCTACACTGAAAGGCCCATTACATGGGGGCGCTAACGAGGCTGCAATGAAACAGTACCTAGAAATTAAAACACCCGAGAACGCTAGGCCATACGTCGAAAAACTGCTTGCCGAAGGAAAGAGATTAATGGGTGTTGGCCACAGGGTTTACAAGGCATACGACCCAAGGGCTAGGATATACAAGGAGCTCGTGAAGCAATTAAGCGAGGCCAAGGGAGACATGACGTGGTACAACATAGCCTCGGAAGTGGAGAAGGTTGTCCTAGAAAAATTAGCACCCAAGAAGCTTTATCCAAACATTGACTTCTGGAGCGGCATAGCCATGTACCTGCTCGGCATACCCTACGAGTACTACACACCAATCTTCGCAATGTCGAGGGTCGTTGGTTGGGCAGCCCACGCAATAGAGTACCTAGACCAGCATAGGTTGTTTAGGCCCAGGGCATGCTACACAGGCCCCCATGACGTACCCTACGTATCGATGGAAAAGAGATCATGAAATATAGACAGGTAAAAGTATTAAAAATCAAAACTTCCACTTAATTGTAATGAATTATGGCGAGATATTAAGAGAATTGAAGCAGACGCAAGCAAGCATACGGGGTTTAGCGGCAAAGGCGGTTATTAATTACTTAGTAACTGAGCTTGAGGAAATTGATGACTCAATTGATGAGAAAATCATCAATCAGCTTCTAATAAACGCATCACTACTGATCAATATTGAGGAGGAGGACATATCCAGGGTTAAGGAGCTCATAAAGAAGTTAAGAAATTAAATGCTTGCTAAAATAACGCCATAATTCATAAGCCCCATCCATGATCGAATCCCTTGAAAGCAACTAGATCAACTATAACCGTAAATTAAAAAGTATTAAAAACCAGCATATCACGTACACGAAGCTTAAACATGGATCTCATCTACATAATAAGGAGGGACTGCATCGAGAACGTTACAAACAGAAAGAACCTACAGGTAATAAACGTGAGCGATGAAGGCGCACTCCTTGGTGTTGGAGATGATGAGGATTTCGTAAATGACGCAATCAATAATGGATGCACAGTTTACGCCAGGCACTACAGATTTAGGATAGTTAGGATGGGTTATGTAGACGCCATTGAAGAGTCCATAAGACCCTTCGATTCATGGATTGAAAATGATGAATTAAATCTCGTAGTCAATCCCCTAAGACTAACCACCCTAGATCTAGCCAGAATACTATATGGTTTAAACTTTGATTTAGAATTGATCAGCGAAACGGATGTGGAATTCATGAAAGGATCTTAGGAAAAACACTTATCTTTAAACCCAATAGCATTTAGCTGATGGATTTAACAAGCTTCATGGACAATTCAAGACCCAGCGACTATGAATACTTAATCGACCCAGCACCTCAATATGCTCTTAAACTCATTAATCTCAGGAAAAACACTCACGTACTAATCATTTACGGGGACATGGTTGCTAACTACGAAGGCAGGGCTAAATCAGAACTTGGGGAATTAATGCCCAGGCTAGTCATAAGTAAGCCGGACGGTACCTTTATGGTCCATGAGGCTACGAAGAGGGAACCACGCCTATGGAATCCACCGCCCTCAAGCTTATATGCGACGATTGACAGTGGTGTGCTCGTCCTAAGAAGCGTTAGAGCAAGCCCTAGGGAGGTTGTTGTGGTCGAGGTGCCCGTAATAAGGTTTGCGGCTGCCCTGAAGCTTGGTACGACAATTAATTACAGAGTGTTTGGTAGGGAGGAGGATATGGTTAACGCCATAATTAACAATCCAAGCATGATCGAGGATGGACTCCAGATACTCGCCAGGGAGTACCATACGTTGGTTGGCGATATCGACATACTGGCTAAGGACAGCAGGGGCAATCTTGTTGTTATTGAGTGTAAGCGCTCGCAAGCAGGTCCTGAGGCCGTAAACCAACTTAAGCGTTATGTGGATTACCTGAGGCAGAAGGAGGATAAGCCCGTGAGGGGTATAGTGGCTGCTCCATCGATATCAACGGCGGCATATAAGTTCCTGAGACTCTATGGTCTCGAGTTTAGGCATGTCGAACCAAAGTCCTAGGTATTTATTTACTTACGGTATTGCTGCTATACTTAATGCATAGATTATTCATTAAGTTAATTTCAGTGAGGTGCCAAAAAGTTCTCATAAACAATTTCAATTATGGTGTTATAGATAAATCATTTTGGTTGGTTTACTAATTACTTCGAAGAATTAATGGTGTTACGGCATTGCCATGAATATTATTAATAATATTATTGTTATTATTACCCACATTATGTAAGAGCGTGCTGATAAAATCGTGAGCTCCTTAAATGACTTATCTCTGGCTGAGTTTATTAATAATAATACTGTGAGTAATCCATCCGTTGAGGGTATTGCGAGTATTATCGATAGTAGTATTGTCTGGGCTGTTATTGCCACGGCTTCATTGCTTGCGACGGCATTAGTCGCTATGCCTGAGTACACCCATTGGGTTGCTGTGTTCCAGATGCCGAATACTGGTATTAGTGAGGGGCCTAGGGAGACCATGAAGTTTGTTAGTTTGTACGAGAACGCGGCAATCTGGGATACTGAGGAGAGCTTGTTTACCTCCTCCGTAAATTGATTAAGCTGCTTATTGACCTGCGCCGCAAATTGCGGGCTTGGCTTTACTGCGTAACCTAGGAAATACGCGGCTAGGTAAAGTAGTAATAGTACTAGGTATAGGTATATCCTCAATCTTCCCAATTTGCCTATCACTGTTGCTCTGACCGCTTCTTGTTCAACCATTGCGACTATGACAAATAGCGCGCTTAAAAATGATTCTCTCAAGCCCGTATTAATGTTATTCACGAAGAACCAGAAGGTTCATGATTCAATAAATGATATGTTACTCATCGATGATCAAACTCACATTATCATACTTCCTGGAGAATTTTAGATCCTTAAGAGAGTTGCGTTAAATGTTTTGATAGGTGATGGTTATTTGTACCATGTTTGATGAGATTAACCCTTAATGATGATACGCTCGATACCGTCCCTTTGAACCCTCATTATCATGCCCTGCTTCTCAAGATTTCTAAGGGCTAGGTCTATGTAGGTTACCTTAACCTTGAGGGCTTCATCCCCATACCACTCAACCATCTTGCCGATTATCTCATTTAGCGTCCATTCCACCTTCCCACTCTTGGATTCCTCATTGAGTATTCTCCTTATGAAGTTCGTCATATCCTCAGTGATATTCCACGGATAGACAAACCAGGTCCAATCCTTAACCTCAATGGCCCAGTAGTCTGGCTTGAACTTTGCCACTGTGGATATCCACTGTAGAGCGGCTGTTCTCACCTCAACGTTCTTGTTGTTACGTTCAATGTGCTCCTTCGCCAACTGTATCGAGTCTCCCGTGTCAACAATATCATCTATTACAAGGACCCTCTTATCATTTAGATCAACAGAGAGTGGATACTTTATGTATGCCTTCTCAGCAACCTGGGCTGTGGATGGCCAGTGAACAACTTGAACGCTGAGTAGGTCCGTAACGCCTAGGTAATCGCAAACTAACCTAGCTGGTGCATAACCACCTCTCGCTATTGCAACAACGACATCAGGCAACCAACCCGAATCCCTTATCTTCATGGATAATACCCTGGCCCATTCAGCTATCTCATCCCAACTAACAAGCCTTATTGGTACCTTAACCACGTTTTAAGTCAAGTCTTAGAACTAATTTATAAACTTCATGTCTCACTTACCCAATTGTTATGATGAATTCTTACGTTAACAATTTATTAAGTATTATGGATTAAGTACCTAGATGATGAAGCATTACGTGGCGCTTACGGTGGCTGTGATAGCGATATCCTGGGCCTCGATACTGATATTACTTTCGGGCGCTCAACCCGTGGCTGTGGCGTTTTGGAGAAGCGCGATAGCTGCTGTTGCACTAACACCATTATTCATCATTGAAAGGGAAAATGGCGCATATGCGTTGAGGAGTAATGAAGTATTGTTGGTCATTGTCAGTGGTGTTGCGTTGGCTGTTCATTTCATGACGTGGATCGAGAGTTTGTACCTGACCACGGTTGCGGCCAGCACAACACTTGTATCTACATACCCAATATTCACGCTTATAATGGATAGGCTTATAGGCGAGAGGGTTGGTAGGCATGCCATCATTGGTACATTAACGGCCTTCCTGGGCGTCGTGCTTATTACCGCACCCGAATTCTTCATAAGCCTAAAAGCCTTAGTTGGCGATTTACTTGCGTTGATTGGTGCTGTGGCGGGTGCTGTTTATTTCATGATAGGTAGGGTCGTTAGGGTTAAGGTCTCCCTAGCCACATACACTGTGCCCGTGTATAGTGTCTCTGCGCTTGTGACTTTAATAACAGGTCTATTCCTGCACACGAGGTTTTGGCCATACCCACTCTATACCTGGTTTTACATTGTGATGATAGTCCTAGGCCCCATGCTCCTGGGACATACATTGCTCAACTATACCCTTAGGTATTCTAGGGCTATAACGGTGACCACATCAACACTAGGTGAACCTATTGGCGCGACATTATTGGCATTGCTTATATTCCGCCAAATTCCCCAACCACTAACTGTGGTTGGTATGGTGGTGACGTTGTTAGGCATATACATGGTTATTCATGAGGAGTTGAACATGGCCTAACCCAGTTATTGCGCATAAGTGGCTTTAAATTCAGGTGGATTTAGTAGTTAATGGTGGAGTGTACCGTAATAATTGATTCGCGGGAGTACGAGACCGCGGAGGAGGTTGTTAAATGGCTTAAGAGGTTTAACTGTAGTGTGATTCCTCGTAAATTGGATATTGGCGACTATGTCCTGCCAGGTAATGTAGGTACTGAGCGTAAGAGGGCTATGGACTTCATATCCTCAATAGTCGATGGCAGGTTATTTGAGCAAGCTAGGGAATTATTGAGAGCCTTTGATAGAGCTTACATAATCGTTGAGGGTGATCTATGGAGGTCGCTGACTAGGAGGGAGGTTCATGAGCATTCAATACTCGGTTCTCTAGCCACGTTGGTAGACATGGGCTTGAGAATAATCCCCACACCCAGTGAGGAGGGTACTGCATTTGTTATTAAATCAGTGGCTGAGAAGGTAGGTAATAGGGGTATTAAATCAATACCGATAAGGAAGGGCGGAACTATTAAGGATTTACAAATTCAATTTCTCTCATCACTACCAGGCATTGGGCAGAAGAGGGCTGAGGCAATACTGAAGGTATTCGGCACACCCCTAGATGCCCTAAACAATCTAGGGCAATGGACTAGGAAAGTTGATGGTATTAATGAGAATGTAGTTAATGTAGTCAGGAAGATATTAACCATGAAGTACGGTGAGGAGGTCGATAGCAACATAATCCCAATCAACGAAGCATTTAGAATCGATGAAGGTACAGATAGGGTAGACAATGAGGATGGTAGCAAGGGTAAGTTTAATAAACGTAACATCACGGATTACCTCGGTGACGATTCATGATAATCACATGCCCATATTGCGGTATGAATAATTGGTCCATGATTCAATTTCTAAGTAAAAGAGGTAGTGAGAACTTCATTGTTGCATGCCGTTGTAATAATTGCGGTAAAATTTTCTATCTATATAAAACGAAATTCGCAACATTAACATATAAACTAGAGGATGTAGGTTTTTAAATATACCCGTAATTTTTCATGTGTAAAAAGAGGAAAAATTCTTAAATATTAGTCTTAATTTGGCAAGGTAATGCCAGAACTTCCCTTGGCACCAATAGATAGAATTTTCCATAAGGCAGGTGCTGAAAGAGTAGGTGAAGATGCAATACAAGCATTGAGAGATATTCTTGAGTATATTGCGTTTGACATTGCAACAAAGAGTATAGAGTTAGCGAGGCATGCCGGTAGAAAGACAGTAACTGCCGATGATGTTAAGACAGCAGTTAGGATCTTAAGATGTATACCTGCACCTACTTCATGATTACTGCAAAATTTTAAAATTAATAATTTTTAATTATATATTTCACAATTCAGTCACTTGACCTATCTGAGTAGTTAATTGTATATCTCCTGGGCTTAAGGACGCTTATTATGTAATTGAAAGCCTTATCTGGCATACTGTGATCACCGCATGTGTATACATCAACGGTTGCGAACCTATAAACGGGCCATGTGTGCAGTGCTATATGGCTTTCCACGACAAGTGCGATAACGCTAACACCTTCCTTATCACCATTTACAAATCTCCACGACCTAACCTCAACCAGATGCACGTTGGCGATTTCGGCAGCCTTTATCACCAATGACCGTAGGAAATCCTCATCCTTAAGGATGTTTGGATCGATATCGTATAAATTACCATATATGTGCTTACCGACGACACCGGCCACCTTTTCATGTCCCAGTTGGGGTATTGTATACATGGCTTTATGTGCTGAAACCCTCGAGTGATGAGCATTTAAAACCCTTTCCCCTAGGTATTTCACGTAATATACCACTATGACTGCACCATACGTACCTACACCGCGTGATGTAGCCTTGGAAATGCTTAGGATAGCTGATGTGAAGCCTGGCGAGGTTGTTGTTGACCCGGGGGCTGGGGAGTGCGGTATCGTTACGTTAGCCGTTACGGTGTTCAATGCGATAGGTATAGGTATTGAGATAAACCCGGCACTCGTTAGGGCATGCATTGAGAACTTTGAGAGGTTGGGGTTGAAGGGTAGGGCGTATATTGTTTGGGGTGATTTATTTGATTTTGATTACTCAATAGCCGATGTAGTAACTCTGTATCTAGGGAGCGATATCAATGAGACGCTAAGGCCAAAGTTAAGTAGGGAGCTTAGGCGGGGCGCTCGCGTTGTTAGCCATGATTTCGAGGTGCCTGGTTGGAGGGCAGAAAAAACCATAACAGTTAGTGGGCCATTTAGGATGCATAGGGTTTATTTATACATTATTTAGGGCTGTAATGGCGCATGGATATTGGCGATGAATTATTTGAGGTGGCAGGTGCGTACTTACTACCGCTTAGGGGCATTGAGGATACTGTCAACAAGAAGGCTGGTACTAAGGTGCTTATTGAGACACCTCTAGGATTTAAAGACGCTGGTCTTGAGCTATCACGGTATTTTAGCAATAAGGGTTTAGACACACACCTAAGCGGTCGCAATGTCTGGGGTTCCTGTGATTTTTCCCTAGTGAGGGACTATGATTACGTAATTCATCTAGGGCATGCTTTACCGCCAAATATTTTACGCACAATAATCACAAACTTCAGGGCAGTTATTGATAAAAGGGGTGTTGTTACGGTGCTCAATATTAGAGATGGACCGCATGTGATACTTGCGCCAATTTATTACAAGCCCCAGCCAGAATTATTAAGTAGGCTTAAATCAATCGTTAACGACCTTATAAAGGCGAATCCTAATCCTGTGGTTACTTACGCATTACCATACCTGCTGTATGCACGCACCATAGCGAAGGAGTTTGAGTTAAAGATTGCCAGTGAGCCCATAACTGGGTGTTTCATCGGTTTTCCAATACCAGACACTGTATTATTCATTGGATCCGGCTATTTCTATCCATTAACATTTAAATTCCTAAGACCTCAAACCGTCGTTTACTTACTCGATGTATTTAGGGGCGTTGTTGAGGATATCGAGCATGTATATCGCAGGTACTTAGCAATGAAGGTTAGGTCTATTGAGGAATATAGGAAGGCTAAGCGCGTTGGTGTTGTGCTTTCGCGGAAACCCGGTCAACTAAGGCGTGATTTAGTCGAGCCACTAATTGATAGGTTAAGGGAGATGAATAAGGAGGTTGTTATTATCGATGCTGATGAGGTTTCATCAGATGTGGTTAATAACCTGCCTGTGGATGCTGTTGTAAACACTGCATGCCCTAGGGTTGGTATTGATGATCTCGATAGATTCGCAAAACCTGTTATTAATGTGGGCGATTTGCTAAAGCGTAATATACTTGATTTAAACAACTTACTTATTTGGTAATTACATGTGACGCTTGTTCGGATGAGGACTTGTTCGTGTAAAGAAAGGTTTTTATAGAAGTGATTTACGGACCCTCCGATGAGTAGCGGTACACAGGCGTATCTGGCCCAGATAGGCGGTGTTCCAGTTCTCGTGCTTAAGGAAGGAACCCAAAGGGCCTTTGGTAAGGAGGCAATGAGGATAAACATAATGGTTGCAAAGGCCGTGTCAGAGGTTATGAAATCAACCCTTGGCCCCAAGGGTATGGATAAGATGCTCATTGATAGCCTTGGCGACATAACAATAACAAATGATGGAGCCACAATACTCGATGAAATGGATGTGCAGCATCCCATCGGTAAATTGCTCGTAGAAATTGCCAAGACGCAGGATGATGAGGTTGGCGATGGTACAACAACGGCCGTGATATTATCCGGAGCATTACTGGAGGAGGCGGAGAAACTGCTTGATAAGAACATACACCCCACAGTCATAGTGTCAGGCTTTAAGAGAGCCCTTGACGTCGCAACGGAGCATCTTAGGAAGATAGCAGTACCTGTACAGAGGGACGATGTTAACATGCTAAAGAAGATAGCCGCAACAGCAATGCACGGCAAGATTAGCGAGACGGTTAAGGACTACTTCGCGGAGTTAGCCGTCAAGGCTATGCTGCAGGTTGCCGAAAATAGGAATGGCAGGTGGATCGCTGATCTAGACAATGTCCAGATTGTTAAGAAGCATGGTGGCGCCCTTGAGGATACGCAATTAGTATATGGTATAGTTATTGATAAAGAGGTTGTACATGCCGCAATGCCAAAGAGGGTCGTCAACGCTAAGATCGCCTTACTCGATGCACCGCTCGAGGTTGAGAAGCCAGAGATAGACGCTGAGATTAGGATTAACGACCCCAATCAAATAAGGGCGTTCCTTGAGGAGGAGGAGAACATATTGAAGTCTTACGTGGATAAGTTTAAGGCCCTTGGCGTGACTGCGGTATTCACAACCAAGGGTATTGATGATATGGCCCAGTACTACCTAGCTAAGGCAGGTATACTGGCTGTTAGGAGGGTTAAGAGGAGCGATATCGAGAAGCTCGTTAGGGCGACTGGCGGTAGGTTGGTTACTAACATAGAGGACATGACAGAGGCAGACCTGGGCTTTGCAGGGCTTGTTGAGGAGAGGAGGGTTGGGGATGAGAAGATGGTGTTTGTTGAGCAGTGCAAGAACCCAAGGGCAGTTAGCATATTAATTAGGGGCGGCTTCGAGAGACTCGTGGACGAAGCCGAGAGGAACCTAACCGATGCGCTCAGCGTTGTATCTGACGTTATTGAGGAGCCATACGTACTACCTGGCGGTGGTGCCCCAGAGATGGAGGTTGCCAAGGTTGTTAGGCAATTCGCAGCCAAGGTCGGTGGTAGGGAGCAATACGCCGTTGAAGCATTTGCAAATGCTGTTGAGGTAATACCAAAGACATTGGCTGAAAATGCAGGTCTTGATGCTGTTGATGTATTGACCGAGCTGAGGCACATACATGAAAGCAAGGAGGATGGGTGGAAGTACGGTATAAACGCCTTCACGGGCAAGGTTTCGGACATGTGGGCGATCGATGTAATCGAACCACTAACTGTCAAGTTACAGGCATTAAAGGCTGCCGTAGAGGCTGCAACAATGGTGCTGCGCATTGATGAGATAATAGCGGCAAGCAAGCTTGAGACTGGTAAGGGTGAGGAGAAAAAGGAGGGCGGTGAGGAGGAGAGCAAGTCAGGTTCATCACTTGATTAATAATATAACATCCATTAAAATACTTAAAATAAATGCAATAAAAAACATTAATATATTTGCGTTAATATCAAATTCCCTCTTGACGATTCTTAGGAAAGATAGTAATGTTATTGATATTAGCAATTGTATTGCCAGGATGAAGATGGGGTTCCAGTGTATTCCTAGGAATTGAAGGGCTTTGGCAACGGCAGGTATTGAAAATAGTAATACGTAATAACCAAACATTATTATCCTCAAACCCCTGTTCAATGCGCTCATGGTTAATTTATCGCTCGAGAATCGAATCGCCAGTAAGTACCTAGCGAGATCCACTTCATTATTAGATAGTTCTCCCTGTAATTCCTTAGAAAGTAGTGAGTCGAGGAGATCATGGCCTTTGTCATTCAACGCCCTAAGCACATAAAACCACTTACGTAGATCATCGGTACCCAGAATATTTACTAATATGGAACCCTCACCGGTGAGGATGCTATTTATGAAGCTTTCATTATACCCCATGGCCTTTAATAACTCATTATTTAATTTCTTCCTGAAATTCATAAACAACCTCCTAATTACTAGTGCAGTTATTGTTACAAAGATGGGTAGTAATAATGATAGGTACGGGTCTATAAGGACGGATAATACGAACAACACTATGGGGCCTATTGACACTATGCCCGTCATTATAGTTAATGTCCTTTCAAATGAGTCGAATACCTCCTGAGCCTTAGCCCGTGCATTACCTAGCAGGTACTCATTAATGCTCATTTTGATCACCAGGGGGTTCATTGATGAGCTTGTTTAATTGCATGGTATAACTAACATAGTCCTTAATCTTACCTAACTTAATGATAATAGTGGAAATGGCACTTACTTGTTCTGGGTCTGGATTGAAGCCTTGTGGATATATTATTGACTTAACCCTGCGCACACTACTCATCTTTTCCATGGTAATCAATACGTATTTACCCAGGTCTATCACATCATTAAGGTGAAAAACCCTTAGTCTGTCTAGTAGGGATTGAACATCGTTTGCATGGGTTGTTGCCAACACTTGAAGACCTGCATTGGCACCATGAACAAAGGCCTCAAAGTGCTCCCTTTCCCTCAACTCGCCAATTATTAATATGCCATAACCCCTATGCAGCGACTTTAGGACCTCCTCAACCTTACCCATTAATGACTTAACCTTAACACTGGGCGCAGGTAATTCCAGGGATTCATCAACCTCATCCACGTATATCCTCCTTAACTGAAGGGGTATTGTCATATCAATAGCATTAAGGAGTGTCGTTTTTCCACTCGATGGGGGACCCATTATGAGGATGCCGTAATCGTTACGTGCCGCTAAAACTAGTTTGCTGGCATTTAGAGAATCTATGGTGCCTAATGCGACTAAATCGCTGATTGTAAATGGTTTCTTATGGAGCCTTATATGGACGGCTATGCCCTCAACAAGGGGCCATCTATCAATTACCACCCTAACTTTCCTACTGCCAATATTGAGTGAGAATTTACCGCTAGGATTATCTACAGAGACCCTAACGCCACTAATGTTGGCGAGCTTTAGTAACTGTTTAGCCAGTAATTGGGGGTTTGTATTCAATACTTTGCAATTGCCATACTTAACGTGATTTATGTACATGAAGTCTTGGGTTATGTATATATCCTCAATATCCTGATCAAGAAGGAAAGGTGTTAAGTCGCCTAATCCAAAGCTTGTAAGTAATAGTGATGAAGCAACTCTTTCATCATTTATGAACAACGATAGAAACTTTTCCCTTGATGACAATAATGAGTAAATAGAATACTCATTATCAGGAACAACTTTACTCACTAAACCTAATAAGTAATCTAGATAATTATTGTTAAACCTATTAACAATTACTGCACATCCATTATCTGACACCTTCAGTTCATACGATAATGAAAAATTAGTCGAAGTGGTTTTAGAACCTTCATTATCAATAATAAGTAGGAAATCACCAACATTAACTATCGAACCCTCCTTAAATGAGTATAATCCAGTTACTTTACGGGACATCCTCCTCATTAGCGTTATGAGGAGTTTATTCGTAAAATCATTGGAGCCTGCTCTACGTATTAGGTTTATTATTTCTCTAACACTTATCGTACCACAGGAATTCATAGACTCGACAGCATCAGGATCCAGAGACCCCCTCAATGCCATTTCAGTGAGAGATTTTGTCAGGGTGCAGGTATCCAATTGTTTACAGGATAGGCAATTGAGAGTTTGATGCGCTATTATTAATCTTGCCATTAAAGTCTCCCGGGTTACAGTGCCATCAACCTGTTTAGACATTTATACCGAAATAAGGGCCTCAACACGATATAAAAGGGGCCTATGTTCTTCTATGAGCATGCTCTAACGGACATAATTTATTAACATAATCCTTTAACGTGAATGGACTTACATGCATTACTTTAGCCACATCATCAATGCTAAACTCATAACCCTGCCTCCTACTTACACAATAAACAATTAGAGCCGCTAAGTTCACAGGACTTTTTGATTGAATGAAGGATTTCTTTAGGTTATTGAGGAAGTTTTCAGCCTGTGGGTATAGCGTTACCCAGGAGTCCCCAAGAAGCTTGGCTAGGCCTAGTCTCACGTGAGATAATATTCTATCCCTCACACTATACTTAGCTCCCATTGCTAATAGGGCTTCCCTTATTGATTCAGTATTTAGTTTATGACCCCTTGACTTACAGACATTAATAACCAACTTAGTGCTCACGGGCAAATTATGTGTTAGAATTACGTAGAGCATTGAGGCCACGGCCATTTGGTAATAGGTAGCATCGACATTGCCGGAGCTCATTATTTTACGAAAGATGATCTTCGCCTCATTAACATATTCCTCATTAATACCGAGCGACTTAGCTATGAACTCCATGCACTCAAAAGCCCTGTGTATCGAGTAGGTTTCACGACTCCTCCTGAGCCTATTATTTATTATTCTTAATCTTCTATAGAAGTTAAGCTTTCCGCTGATGTCCTTCTTAACGACTTTCTCCACGGATTTCCATATTGGTGTTAGATCTATTTCCTCATCATCTAGTTTTCCTATTGATTGTGTATACGTATCGTAAACGTATACAGAACCAAGGACAGTTCCACAACTTGTACACACATATTGACCATCTCTTTCAATAACCAATGGGCTTCCGCAATATGGGCATTTCATGGCATAATTGGTACGCCTTACGAATTAATAAGCCAAGTGTTTATATGCTATAGTTATCAGGACTTATTAAAATACTATGGAGTGAGTGTGTTTACTAAAACTTTCACTCTACTTTATTAACTTTAACCCAACGTAAACCTTCTCGCCAACCTTAACCTCATTCCTGAAATTATTAACATCCAGTATCAAACCACCAATCGATATCTTAACTAATCCCTCACTAACATGGTAAACAACACCGTTCATATACACATCCCAGTTGGAGGCATAATTTGGGTCCTTATTACTACTAATGCTAACCTTAACACCATCTCCCTGCCTAATATCAACACCAACTGCATCCCTAGGATACTCGAGGGCTAACGATAGACCAGAACCGCTCTCCATCTCAAGCCTAACAATACCCTTATAACCTGTCTCCTTAACATTAACTACCTTAAAATCACCACTTAACTCCATCGACTCACGCAGAAGGGAAAAATGCTAAAAAGGTTTTCTGGCACCATCTCTAGAGCGGTTATGTCATTACTCGCTGATGCAGCCAGGAGGTTCAATGCGGAGTTACTGAATATGGTGAATAAGGAGGTTCGAGTAACCACGAACAGTGGTGTTACGTATAGGGGCATTCTCGTAGGCATTGATAACTCATTAAACCTGATGCTCGTTGATGCCGTTAATGACAAGAATGAGAGGTTCTCTAGGGTCTTAATAATGAGTCACGCAATAATCGACGTTGTCCTAATTCAGGAGTTCGTGGATCTCAGGGAGTTCGCCAGGTACATAGATAGGTACTTCCCTGGAATGGTTAAGTACATTGAGGAGGCAAACGTTGTCCAGGTTGGTAATGTCAAAGTAACAACGGCAGGTATCGAAGGCTCAGGACCGCTTGCTAAGCGTGTTAAGGAGTTATTTGATGAGTTCATGACAAAAAGAAAGGCGTGATGTAATCCCTAATTATAAAGGGGAGTCATTAACATGACCTTCGAGATCTTGGATAAGGACTTAGCAGGGAGGATTGGCAGGTTAATTACCAAGGCAGGTGTTATAGAGACTCCAGCGTTATTTCCCGTAATCAATCCCATAAAGCAGGTCTTACCATTGGGTGAAATAAAGAATGTTGGTTTTAACCAGGTAATAACCAATGCTTACCTACTCAAGAGGCATTATGGCGATTTAGTTAAGGATATCGGAATCCATAGGTTCCTTAATTGGGATGGACCAATAATGACGGATTCAGGCGCTTATCAATTATTAATGTATGGTAAAGTTGATGTCAGCCCCAGCGAGATCCTCAGGTATGAGGTTGATATTGGGACGGACATCGGCGTAATACTTGACATACCAACACAGTGGGGCAGACCTAAGGATGTTGTTTTTCTCGAGATTGAGGAGACGCTGAGGAGGGCTCGTTCTGCACTCACAAAACTCAAGCTCTGGGATCCTGAACATAGAATGCTCATTGTCGGGCCAGTACAGGGCGGCGATAAATTCGATATATTAAGTTATTCAGCAAGTAAAATGGGTGAGTTGAATTTCGATATTTACGCGGTAGGAAGTCCCACAACACTCCTTGAGGAGTATGATTTCTCAACGGTAATTAGGATGGTTGCTACGGTTAAGGCTAGGTTACCTCCAGGCAAACCCATTCACCTATTTGGTGCGGGTCACCCATTGATACTACCCTTCGCGGTAGCCATGGGTGTGGATCTCTTCGACTCAGCCAGTTATGCTCTCTATGCACGTGATGATAGGATAATCCTCAGGGATAGGACCGTTAGGTTAAGTGAGCTTAGGGTCGATAGGATACCGTGTAATTGCCCAGTGTGTAGGAGGTACTCGGTTAAGGAGTTAATGAGTATGAGCAAGCCCGAACGTGAAAGGCTAATAGCCCTTCACAATTTACATGTTTTATGGGAGGAATTACAGGAAATAAGGGCTAGGATTAGGGAGGGCACACTTTGGGAGTACCTAGAGGAGAAGGCGGGTGGTGATGCGAGGGTAAAATCAGCCCTGCTAGCATTGAGGAAGGGGCTGAAGGCTCTATTAAACGTTATCCCGGACGAGTCAGGTCGTGTAAGGGCCATGCACATAACATCCATGGAGTCCCTCGGCAGACCTGAGGTGGTTAGACATGTGGAGCGATTATTCAATAATTATGAACCACCAAGAGGCTGTGTGGCGATAGTATTGCCTGGCGAATACCTAGATAGACCCTATGCGCGTGATTTCCTCATTTCCTGGTTACTAAATGAATTGTCAGCGAGGAATTTGCTAAGTAAGGTCCATGTTGTGATTAATAACCCCGTACTTGGCCCAATACCCTACGAAATAAGTGAGATATACCCACTTTCACAGCATGAGTACCCCCAACCCATACCAAGGTACTTACGCTCCTACTCGCTTTACTTATTGCGCAGATACTTAGATGTATTGGTGCGGCGCGGATTCACGGATTTAATAATCATAACAATAGGTGATTATGAGTCACGTATAAAAAGTATTATCGATAGACTGGGTCCCCTGAAAAGCTCGGTTATCCTCAGGGCAAGCTCTAAGGACGAATTATACTCATTGATGACCTGGGTAATCAATGTTGTGGAGAATATTAAATGCTAATGCGTAACTTCATCATCAGTGCAGCCATTAAATATAATGCGGAGGCCCCTCCCTCCTTTTGGCACTCTCCTGTAGCTCCTTAAGCTCCTTATCAATCATATCGGCTAACTCCCTTAACCTACTAACATCAATCTCCACACCAGTTAATTCCTTCAGGAACTGTATTGCAACAATAGCCGCATTCGGATCAGCACGGAACGGCTCCGCGTAGGGCAATATTGCTATTGCTGGTACGTTCAATCTTTCGAATTCATTCATGAGCAGGGCTAACGGTCCTACCATCGCGTAGTTCAACTCCATAAGCCTAACACCACTCAATGAGAATTTATCCCTATATGCGCTGGTTACCGTAACCCTCAACAAATCATTACCATCACTCCTCAACCTATTATCAAGACCACCGAAGAGTATGGCTTCCCTAAAACCATTAATGTAAACCCAATGGGCAATGGTCCTTACAACGTCATGGGCATATTTCGTCATGAAATCCCCATCCCAGTGAATGACTGATATCGTGAAGCCAGGGTCTAGGCAGTGATAAATCTCGCCGGGTGTTGATAAAATATTTGTATTAACAACATAGGCGCTGAAGGGAGGCTCTTTGGGCATCTCTATGAAGCCAACCCTACGGCAATTAAGCGCATTCACGAGATGCTGAACGGTTAGGTAGCCCACCATACCTATGCCAGCAAATCCTGTTAGGAAGTACCAAGTCCTTATTATTGGTTCCGTAATACTTATCCTAATATTCACAGTGAAGCATCCCTAGAGTCGCCTATAAAATTATTATTCTTATGGAATTTTTACTACGCTGTGCGAAATTCGTGTGGTTACGGCATGGTTATCCATTACGTTTTTCATCATAGGCAGATTATTTCTCATTAAGCCTATTACATGATTTTTCGAACTGTAACCATGCATGAATTTTAAATTAATGAGCCATTTTCGACAGGCTAACCTACGCAAAACTTTAATAGCCTTAAGATGCCACCAAACGTAACGGTGAGGTATCGCAATGGGTAAGGTAAGGCCTAGGTATGTAAAGAGTTTGGCTAGGAGGTTGCTCGAGACTTATCCAGATAGGTTTGGTGAGGATTTTGAGAGTAATAAGAGGGTTGTTGCCGAGTTGGCGGACATACCTAGTAAGTCTGTACGTAATAAGGTAGCTGGCGAGATAACCAGGATGATTAAGAAAATGAAGGCTGGTGCCAGCGAAAAGGCTGAGGTCGAGTTAGAGGAGTAGTGAGGGAAGGAAGGTTTTTAAGTATTGACACTCTTATACATCGATTATGTCGTGGTTTGAGGATATAGATAATTGGTTCAAGAGAATCCAGAAATATTTTGAGGAGCTGGAGAGGGAGATGGAGGAGGAAATAGATAGAATGATGCGCGGCGTTACACCCGAGGAAGAGAGAAGTGGTAGGGGTAGGGCTAAACCTAGGTATTATTATTACGGCTTTGAAATATCAATAGGACCTGATGGTAAACCCAGGATTAAGGAGTTTGGTAATGTTAGGCCGAAGGGTGAGAGGCCTATTGTTGAGGAGGATATTGAGCCACTAACCGATGTTATTGAGGAGGAGGACTCGGTTAAGGTTATAATGGACATGCCAGGTGTTGATAAGGATAAAATAAACATAAGGGTTAGTGAGGATGGTAAGAAGCTAATAATAAGTGCCAGGGATACTGACAGGAGGTACTATAAGGAGGTTGATTTACCTACGGAGGTTGATCCATCGCAGTCAAAGGCCACGTATAGGAACGGCGTACTGACCGTGGAGCTCAAGAAAAAGAGCACAGGCAAGAAGGGCTTCGAGATAAAGGTTGAGTAGCGCGATAATATTAAAATTAGAATGTACTAAAAATTTAAAATGCTCCCCTAGCACCGTGTTCGTGGGTGATGCATCTGGAAATGCCAGGAGATGGGTTATAGGGTCTGCATGGCCCTACATCTACGCAGTACCACACCTAGGCAACCTAATTGGTTCAGTACTATCAGCCGACGTTTTCACAAGATACCTAAGGCTTAAGGGTGACGATGTAATCTTTGTATCAGGCTCTGACGAGCATGGAACACCGATTGAGGTTGAAGCATTACAACTCGGTATTAAACCTAAGGAGTTGACGGATAGGATGCATGAAATCGTGAAGAGACTCTTTGAGCTGTGGGAAATAAGCTTCGATAACTACACAAGGACGGAATCACCGGTTCATAAGGAGTTCGTTAAGGGGTTCTTCATGAAGCTCTTCAACAATGGTTACATAATCACCAGGGAGGATGAGGTGCCTTACTGCCCTAAGGATAAGATTTACCTGCCGGATAGGTTCATAATAGGCACATGTCCATACTGCGGTTACCCATACGCAAGAGGTGATCAATGCGAGAACTGCGGTAGGTTGCTAGAACCGAAGCTCCTGATAAACCCGAGGTGCGCAATCTGCGGTTCTAAACCTACGTGGGTTAAGACCAAGCACTGGTACCTCGATCTAACAAAGCTTGAGGGTAAGGTTAGGGAGTACGTTGAGGATAACACGGCATTACCCGAGAATGCTAGGCAGATGAGCCTTGGGATGCTTAAGGAGGGTTTGAAGCCGAGGGCAATAACTAGGGATAATAAGTGGGGTATTGATGCACCATTCCCTGGAGCCGAGGGCAAGACAATATACGTATGGTTCGAAGCAGTTCTCGGCTATATATCAGCAACCATAGAATACCATAGGAATAAGAACAGTGAGGATGAATGGAAGAAATTCTGGCTTGACGAAAACTCTAGGGTCGTGTTCTTCGTGGGTAAGGACAACATACCATTCCACGTAATATTACTTCCCGCAATGCTCATAGCGAGTGGGGACCCATACGTCATGCCATACACAACCGCGTCCACGGAATACCTACTCTTCGAGGGTAAGAAATTCTCGAAGAGCCAGAGGATCGGTATTTGGATAGACGAGGCACTGGCCCTTATGCCGGTTGATTACTGGAGGTTTGTACTCATATACCAAAGGCCTGAGGGCAGAGACACTAGTTTTACCTGGCACCAAGCCCTTGAGATAATAAATTCGGTGCTGAACGACGTGATTGGCAACTTCATACACAGGGTCCTCACGTTCATAGCCACGAGGTTCAACGGTGTTGTGCCTGGCGGTGACTTAAAGGACGTAGACATTAGGTATAGGGATGAGGCGTTGGCGCACTTTAAGAATGCCGAGGATCACTATGAAAAGATAGAACTTAGGGATGCCCTACTCGAGACCGTGGAGATAGCGAGGGTTGGCAACAAGTACCTCAATGAGAGAGAGCCCTGGGAGTTAATAAAGACCAACAAGGACGAGGCTGGTACGGTAATAACCAACGCATTGCATATGGTGAAGGCATTATCAATAGCGTTATGGCCCATTATACCCAGGTCTATGGAGGAGCTATGGGCAATGGCTGGCTTCGGCAATTTAAGGTGGAGTGACGCCTACGAACCACCGAGGCCAGGCACGAAGGTGATTAACGTGAGGCCACTCTTTAAGAAAATCAGTTATGAAGAGTTTAAGTCAATGCTGAAGAAACTGGAGGAGATTAGGAACGAGAAGGACAAGGGTAAGTACCCATGGGAACAGGTATGGCTTCCCAAATAATAAGTGGTTAAGAGACGCGGCATGCACGGCAGTACCTAAGCACATCACTAACCATATTACATTTACTTGACCTTAGTAATTAATAAAATAGGGCTGTTGCGGTTCATACATGAAATGTCGGTATTGTCTCACGACGAGATACTTAGGCTCATTAGGGAGGGCTTGCTTTCGATTGAGCCGTTTAGTGAGGATATTGTTAGGGAGAATGGGCTTGACCTAAGGGTTGGTACTGAGTATGCAATATATGCCTTCGATAATCAAGTCATAGATCCCTGCGAGCTTGAATCGGCTAGGCACCTCTTTAGTATTGTCGAGGCTAAGGACGGGAGGATAGTCATACCACCAAGGAGCTTCGCGTTACTGACGACAATGGAGTACGTGAGGTTCCCGAGGGATGTCGTTGGCTTCTGCAACCTAAGATCAACACTGGCCAGGTATGGTTTAAGCGTGCCCCCGACAATAATTGATGCGGGCTTTGAGGGTAACGTCACGATTGAGGTCATAAATAACAGCGGGAACTACATAGTCCTTAGGCCCGGCATGAGGTTCCTACACGTAGTCCTCGTCAAGACAATCGGCGAGGCCAAGTACGTAGGCCGCTACCTTGGGCAGAGGGGCGTAACACCACCGAAGGGGTTGAAATCCGAGTGCTGATTAGTTGTACCTTACGTATTCCATGCCCAATACGGAGGCTATGACCTCCAACTCCCTAGTTATGTCTCCAGGTACAATAACGTGGTGATTATACGGCGCCAGCTTCACCACTCTAGATGCATCAACGCCTAAATTCAGAACCGCCTGTGTCCTGCACATGTTATTGCTCATTAACCCAGAATTAACAACCTTCGCCGTGAATACACCCATCCTCCTAAAGTCGCTAGATACCGAAATGCCCGTCACCTCGTCGAAAATCAACTCCCCCGTCAATCCATATGGATAACCCGACTCGAAATGTGTCAATACCCTCGGGTTTCTAATCATGTTTAGGGCTATGGTACAGTGGGACATGGTTACCGTACTGCCTTCGACGTGGTTCACATTCGCACTCCAACCACTATAGCCAGTTAATTCCTTAGTTAGCATCATTGAGAATAACGCCCTGAGATCCGCCTCGCAGGCCGCTATTAGTCCCTCCTCATTCAACCTGGCCAGGGCCAGGCAGGGCGTGACCCTATGCTCTACCAGGTATGGGAAGCAGTTTATCGCAGTTGCGTCGTACCTAGCGTATAGATCCCTTATCGCAGCGTATATCTTGCCGACCTCAAGTAACTTCTCGGAGCCAATTTCGAACTTAACCCTACCCTTGATGAGGTTTGCGAATTCCTGGGCAATACCTTCATCGGCATTCTCAACGAGTCTTTCGAATTCGCTCATGTTAATAATGTCGACCTTGGAATCGAACCTATCCTCAAACGACCTGGAAATGCTGCTTTTCCTATCGACACCAAGCAAGGCAACCTTGACTCCAATCACCCTGGCAATAGCCCTTGCAACCCTAAGCGCTCCGCCAAGCTCGTCGAGATCGTTTATATGGAGAATACCTGAGTCAACACCTAAATCCCTAAGGAGAGCCCTTGCATCGAGTGCCGAAGCGAGACTATTGAACCCCGGGTATGAAACTAGGACAACCCTACGCACCCTATTCACAGACACCAACTCACCAACTAATCTACTGACTCCACCAGATAGGATGACCGCAACCACGAGGGAATCTCCGATACTTAAATCTTTTAATTCGTCAATACTTGTTATGACTTTATCAATACCCCGAACCACAGGTACCTTATCCTTATGGAGTGATGACACGAAACCTAACACGACTATGCCTACCATGATCAATACCCCTCAATTATTTTCTTAAGAAGCTCGGGATCGATGTTGCCACCAGTCACCATCACCACAGCCTTCTTACCAATAAGCCTATCCCTCAACTTCATTGCCGCAGCCAGTGCTGCGGCACCGGCAGGTTCGGCGACTTGTCCTGTAGTGATGAGTAATTCTTTAATTGCCCTGAGCATCTCATAATCGCTAACCAACACCACATCATTGATTCTACCCCTCAATATCTCGAAGGGTAGCTCATAAGCCCTCGCCGTAGCTAAACCCTCGGCTATGGTCTTCGCATAACCAGTGGACACTAATCTACCTTCTCTAAGCGATAAGTAAACGCTTGGCGCACCCTCGGCCTGCACGCCAACCACCTCTATCGATGGATCTATCGATTTATAAACAATCACTGCACTAGCCGCGCCGGAGCCACCGCCTATTGGGTTTATCACAACATCCACATCGGGTAAATCCTCAATAACCTCCAGGTGCATGGTACCTACACCATGGTAAAGCAACGGCTCGTTGGTACTGTGGACAAATAGCATCCCCTCCTTCTCAGCAAGCTTCTTTGCATAATCAAGCGCCTCGTCAAAGACATTGCCGTGGAAGATTACCTCGGCATCCAAATCCTTCACAGCCTCGACCTTAACCCTGGAGACACCATTAGGCATCACAATAACCACCCTAGTCCCAATAACCTTACCGGCATAAGCCACCGACTGGGCGTGATTGCCCGTGGACGCTGCGATCAAGCCCCTTTTCTGCGCCTCATCCTTCCTAACCAACGCATAGTAGAGACCACCCCTAACCTTAAAGGCTCTAGTTGGTTGTAGATTCTCGAGCTTTAAGTACACGTCAAACCCAAGTTCCCTGGACAACTGCCTAGAGTATATTAGCGGTGTCCTTGGAAGTTGGCTGCCGATTAATCGCCTAGCCCTATACACATCACGTAATGTAATCATCACAAAAATACCATGAATCACGTAATTATTAATTTTTATTACGTGCGCTTCATTGGTTGGAAAATATTGCCTCCATTACCCAGGGTTACGGGTCAGGTAAAAGTTATTGATGGTGGGGGTTATGGGACTTAAGACGGCCAGTGTATTAGCTAGTGCGGGCCTTGAGGTTGAACTTTATGAGAAGGAGGATAGACTTGGTGGTCAATTGAATTGGCTTTTTGATCCTTGGAAGAGGATGAAGTTTTTGCAATTGCTTAATTGTTATATTAATGAATTAAAGAGATTGAATGTAAAAATAAGACTCAATACCGAGGTTAAGGACTGCGACACCGATTGTATATGGGCAGTGCCTGAGGAGACACAACCGAGGTTTATTGAATATAGGGGATTGAAGATACTGATAGACTCGAACTTGTACGCCTATCAAGATTACGCTTTCGAGTGGGTAAGGCACAATGAGGTGTATGTAACGGAACGAAGCCTTAGGGAGCTAGACCTAGCAAGAAGGTACCTATTAATCAGGGCTTATGAGGGCGTAGGTGTTAAGGTAATTAGTGATAAGGAGGCAGGGTCAATAAAGGCTAATATCACCATGAGGGAATTTAGGAGAGACCAGCCAAATCTTGGTAAATCAATAAGTAGAGGTTATTGGCTTGCACGCAATTACATACTTACGAAAATAACGCAATAAAAGACTTAAAACCTCCCCTTGGTGTTGGCGTTTTGGGCCGGTAGTCTAGCCTGGAAGGATGCCCAGGGACGGTAGTCCCGCACAAGCCTCGCATTACCCTTAACAGCACGGGATCGCGGGAGAACCCGGGTTCAAATCCCGGCCGGTCCACCACTACGATGTTTTTGTATCGCCCTTTCTGGTTTGGGCTTTAACTGATCAATCCTTGTAAGGGTGTATGATGATTCCATAGGCCAGAAGCGCTTCCGGCACTATGATAAACCCACAACCTCAACAACAATCAACCCAAGTAATAATTAACCGCATAAAAGGAACAGAAAAAGAGAAATCCTAGGTCTAAACCGTAGCAGGTCAACCAATAATCGTGAATGCATTCTGATTTGTGCCGTGGTTAGGCACAGGGTTTATTAATTGCGGGTTTTTGCGTAATTGCGTGAGTCAGCAGGATAGGCAGGTTCAGCAGTCGGTTCCCGTGAATCAGGACTTGATAATAGCTGGCGCCTTGGCGTCTATAAAGCCTATAATACAGGTTGTGCTTAGTGACTTGGTTAATGATCCCAACCTTAGGAAGATCGTTATCTCATCGATGATTTCCGTGCTTAATGATAGGGAGTTTAGGTCCTCGTTGAAGTCCTTGATAATTGAGTTGGTACGCGATGAGAATGTGAGGCGTGAGTTAAGGGATTTCATTAGGGACGTGGGTAATCCGCTTAGGTTGTTGATGCCGCCGTGATGCAAAGTAAGGGCTATTTAAATTAATTCCCTAAGAATGACTAATAATAAGTTGATCTTTGCTGTCCCAATGAGTTCACAGGTAGATCCAATACAAATAGCCAGGCTTCCTGAAAACCAGAGGGAGGCGACAATAAGGAGCATTTTGCAGATGCTCTTCAGTCTACGGGAAGACCAGGCATTTCAAGCGCTCAGGGATGTCATATCAACACTTGCACAAAGGGCTACTGATGAGGAATACATCAATTGGTGCAAGACCACAATGAAGATACTTGCCTCATACCCAGACGATGTTGTTAAGGCAGGGCTTACCCTAAGGTCCAGGGTTGTGTCTAGTCTCGATAAGAGGTTGCAGGATAGGGATCAGGCGATAATTAGCAGGGTCTTAACGCTGCTTGATGAGAGTACGAGGCAGAAGCTCATGAGGAATATGAAGTGAGTTTCTTAGCATCGTCAAAGTATTTTTAAATTCATTAACCAGCAATAAACCCAAGCCATGGAGCTACTCTGGTGCGATGACTTAAATGTACCATTGCTCGATAGGGAAGTTGGGGCTAGGAAGTGCGGTTCAATAAGTATCGCTAGGATCACGCGACCTGGCGACGTTAGACCGGCGTTTCCCGCAGATATTGAGATTACGAGGAAGGCTGTGATTAATGAGTTTAATGATGAGGATTTGGCAAAGAACCTAATCCCAAATAACGAGGTTGTTCTCCTTAACAAAATACCTGGCTATGCAGACCAGGCCGATGAGGTCATTGTTAGGGGTAGGATTGTTGGGCATAGGTTTTACGATATCAAGAAACGCATGTGGAGGTTTAGACCATTGTACGAGGGCGTCTCTGAAATACTAGCCCTGAAGCGTGGTTATTGGGCCATAATCAATCTCAACAACCTACCCGAGAGGTATAACGTGCATAGGGACCTAGTCCTAGAGGGTTCATTACCCAACACCAAGTATGTCCATGTTGCCGTAGCAACACGCGATGGTAGGTATCATGGTGTTGCGAAGGTTATGAGAAATGATAGACTAAGGGTTATTAAGAGTTGGAGGGCTAAGGACAGGCTACCAAGCCCTAAACCAAGTTCCCTAGAGGATTTCATAGAGTTGAATAGGGATTACCTGGAGAGGAAGGCTAGGAGGGCCGTGGATTTTCTAACGAAGGTATTTAATGAGTATAGGAAGCCCGTAGTAGTTAGTTACTCAGGCGGTAAGGACAGTCTCGTAGCCCTCGACCTGACCGCGCAGACTGGTGTTAAGTTCTACATAGTGTTTAACGACACTGGATTAGAGCCCTACGAGACTTATGAGAATGTTAAGGAGGTTTCTAGGAGGTATGGTGCAGAGTTAATAGTAGCCTCGGCTGGCGACTCCTATTGGCGGGCTATCAGGGAGTTCGGACCACCAGCTAGGGACTTCAGGTGGTGCTGCAAGGTTATCAAACTAGGTCCGATAACCAACACCCTACTTAATAGGTTCCCCCTTGGTTACATAAGTGTCGTTGGGCAGAGGGCCTATGAATCATTCCAAAGGGCAAGGATACCAAGGGTTTCGGTGAGTAGGTGGGTGACTAAGGATATTGTGGTTGCGCCAATCCAGGATTGGACAGCGTTGGAGGTTTGGGGCTATGTATTAATGAAGGGCTTGCCCTACAATAAGGCCTATGGGTACGGTTTCGATAGGCTTGGTTGTGTAATATGCCCAGCCAATGAACTCGCTGAGTTAGATGCGGTTAGTGAGAGGTATCCAAGTATTTACAAGCGCCTGGAGGAGATAATCAGGGAGTTCTCCGAATCACAGAAGCTGCCTAGGGAGTTCGTTGATTACGGCCTTTGGCGCTGGAGAAGGGAGTTACCTGGTGATATTGCCAGGTACGTTAAGGTTAAGTTTAGGGTTCAGTATCCAGTTGATATTAAGGATGATAATGAAACAACAACGGTAAGCGTTGATAGGTCAATAAGCCGGGGCACATTCCTGGAGTTTCTCAAGATGCTGGGTAAGGTTGAGCAGGGTGATGGTGCGTTTGTCGTTAAAGGTAAACTCGGTGATGCGGAGGTAAGGTTGGGATCCAACAATGAGGTAATTATTGCATCAAACAATAAATCATTAAGGGTCGAGATAGCGGGTTTAGTCGCCAGGTCGGCGATATGTGGAGAGTGTAATCTATGCATTAATTGGTGCCCAACAAAGGCCCTAAAGCGTGTTGGTCCAGGCCCCGCATTTATTGTTGATGAGAGTAGGTGCATAGGATGCATGCTTTGTTCGAGGGCATGCCCATCAGCGCAATACCTGGTTTTCAGGAGGTTTGATTCGATCAGTTAATCTTGTTGCCTTATTAATTATTTAGTAAAGTCTATTTATTGATGGAGAGGGAGGAGGTTGTTAAGGCAGTTTATCACATAATTGATTGGTTAATCGATCCAGCGCAGGATTTCGAATCAGTACTTCATTACCTGGATGAATTATGCAGGGAATTCGGTACGTGCGTTAAGGTCAGTGAACCAACCAGGTTGGCTGTTATGAAGGCTGTGGTGGAGCTCCTCATGGAAATACTCAATAAGTGCGCAGGGTAGGTTAATTCTTTAATTTTGTTACAGCATAATATGTTAATGAAGTGGCTGGAGGAGCTTAGGTCCCATATAGAGATTGTTGGTAAGAAAACGTACCTTGATAATGCGGGCGCGGGTCCTTTAACTAAGGATGCTGCCGATGCGGTTAGGAACTTTCTCGATTTATGGCAAAGTGAGGGTGAACCCTGGGAATTAGCTCTTGATCATATTGTTGAAGCTAAGAAGTATTTTGCTCGTCTGATCAATGCACAATCCTGGCAAAACATAGCCGCAGTGTCTGGAGCAACTCATGGTCTTAATTCCCTGTTATCCGCAATGGAATTTAAGTCTGGTAGTAATGTGGTTGTTAGTTCCCTCAATTTCCCAACAGGAATATTCTCATTTCACGCCCTCAAATCACGGGGATTAATAAGGGAAGTTAGGGTGGCTAAGTCCATTAATGGCTACGTACCCCTCAGCGAATACGAGAGGCTCATTGACGATAATACAGCGCTGGTCTTTGTGGATTACGTATCCTGGATAACAGGTTATAGGGAGAGGATTAGGGAGATAGCTGAAATAGCCCACTCAAGGGGTGCGTTCTTAATAACCGACGCATTCCATGCGGTTGGTGTTCTTCCAATCGATGTTAAGAGGGATGGTGTTGACGCGCTAATAACAGGCACGTATAAGTGGTTACTCGGTCCTCACGGTGCAGGATTCGTGTATGTCGGTGACGAATTGATGAGTAAGTTAAAACCAGCGTTCTCGGGCTGGATGGGTATTGAGGATAACCAAGTTAGCAGGAGGTTAAGGAATGAGAAGCTATTCGAGAGGCCAATAGACACGAACACGTTTAAGCATGCAAAGGATGCGTCAATGCTTGAGTGGGGCACATGGCCAATAATAGCCTTTGAGAGCGCCTTGGCGTCAATGAAGCTATTAACTACGTATGAGGTACCGTGGAGATTTGAGGATTATACCAAGGGGCTTGTTGAGAAGCTTGCCGATTCAATAGGTGAACTAGGCCTTAAGGTGACTACGCCACTAGATAGTCACGCGGCAATAATAACCTTTGAGTATAGGGACCCATATGGTCTCGCCGAATTTCTAGGTAGGAATAAGGTCGTCGTATCTCCACGCCCTGGAACAATAAGGGTCTCACCACATGCCTACAACACTATTGAAGAAATAGAGAGATTATTAGATTTGGTCAGGCGTTACATTAAGTCCTCTTAACGTTAATAATTAACTGGTAAGTTCGACCTATAGTGAGCCTCTAAGCTATGGAATACTTCAGGGTATTTATGGATTTAAGTAATGAACCTAGACTCGCTTATTAAGGGCATGGGAGTTCGCCTCATCGGCATGGAAGGATGAACCCCTACTTCTTAGAGTAATGAACTCGCCACCAATCCTTACCCTCCCTAATCACTCTCTCTAATGGGTCCTCAACGCCTAATTCCTCAAAAGCCCTCTTCCTGGCTATGCAGCCTGTACAACGACCACAGGGTTTATCGTAGTTGTTGTGGCAAGACCATGTGTACTCGAAGGGTACGCCCAATTTCAATCCTAGCTTGACCACCCCAGTCTTGCTTAGCCTGGAGAGCGGTGCGACTACCCTAAATCCCCTCGTTCTCCCGATATAGGTCCCTATTGACAAGGCCTTTGAGAATAATCGCCTAAACTCCCTAGTCGTGTCTGGGAAGTGCTTAACGTCATCGGCATTGTGCCCGGCAACCACGAGGTTTATGCCGAGCATCTCAGCAAAGTAGGCAGCCACCGAGTATATTATCGCGTTTCTTGCAGGTATTGTGCTTGGGTGGGCATTCCTAAGGTGTTGTGGTCTCTCATCCTCACTACCCCATAGTTCGACTACTTCCCTCACGAACGGTAAATCAACCTCTATCAACCTGGTATTGGTCATCTCAGCCAACCTCCTGGCCGACTCCCTCTCCCACTCGCCCCTACCTGGGTAATTAATCGATAGCGCAATCACATCATAACCCCGGGCCTTAAGTAAGTAAAGGGCCACGGCAGAATCTATGCCACCTGACAATAACAACAAGGCTTTCTTTCCATTAACCACGGTCTCCATCTTTTAGCATTTATTAATAAATAATTCGTCATTGCTCATGAGAGTTAATGCATTTATTTAGGTGGTGAGTTATGGATGTGTATGGTTAGGGATAGTCTTGGCGAGGCTATAGTTCATTACGCCCTTAACATTAGGTTTGAAGATCTAGATCAGCAAGTCATTAATGAGGTTAAGAGGAGGGTTTTAGATAGCCTAGGTGTCGCCCTTGCAGCATTTACGGCAGAGCCTGTCAAGATAGCGAGGGGCATAGCTAGGAATTACAAGTCTAGTATTGAGGCAACGTTGTGGGGCACACCAAATACTGCTGCGATTGATTGGGCCTCATTCACCAACGCCCTAATGGTCAGGTATTTGGATTATAATGACACGTACCTAGGCAAGGAACCCCTACACCCCAGCGACATGATTCCAACGCTCGTGGCAGCGGCCGAATACAGGAGGTTAGGTGGTAAGGACTTGACAACGGCGATAGTCGCATCCTACGAAGTAGGTGTTAGGCTTTGTGATGCAGGGAGTCTTAGGCTTCACGGTTGGGATCACGTCAACTACATAGGTATCGCCGTAACAGCAGGTTTGGCGAAGTTAATGGGGCTTGATGAGAATAAAGCCTTGAATGCTCTCTCGATAGCCACAGTGCCCCATGCAGCCATGAGGCAGTCAAGGGTTGGTGAACTGAGCCACTGGAAGGCAGCAGCCACAGCGAACTCCTCCAGGAATGCCGTATTCGCGACGCTGCTTGCCATGGAGGGCTTCACAGGACCTGATGCACCACTAAAGGGGGAGATGGGCTTCATACGGCAACTACTCGCCAACGAATTCAATGAAAAGATAATCCTCGAGTTGAGCTCCATACCAAGCCCGAAGAGAATACTCGACACATACATAAAGCCGTACCCAGTTGAGTACCATGCGCAATCTGCCGTTGATGCAGCAAGGGAGATTAGGAGGGAGTACGGTAAAGCCATAGAGCCTGATGATGCGGATTACATAGTGATAGACACATTCAAGGCAGCCTACGACATAATAGTTAAGGACCTAGAGAAGTGGGATCCAAAGACCAAGGAGACCGCGGATCACAGCCTAATGTGGGTTACAGCAGTAGCTCTAATGCACGGCACGGTGGAGCTACACCACTACAGGCCCGAGAACATACGTGATCCAAGGGTACTCTCACTAATTAGGAAGATGAAGGTCAATGTTGACCCTGAGCTCGATAAGTTATACCCATCAGCCATACCAAACAGGGTAACCGTGAAATTCAAGGATGGTAGGGAATTAACGGCACGCGTCGATTACCCAAGAGGTCACCCAAAGAACCCAATGACCGATGAGGAAGTTGAAAACAAGTTCAGAATGTTAACGGATGGAATATTAACGAGAGATCAAATAAGCACAGTAATAAGTCTTGTGAGAAATCTAGAGAACCTGGGCGATATTAAGCAGTTGGTTAAGGCTATAATAGTATAATTTGGTAAATATCTATAATTAATGATAAGATATGCCCACCATCAATGTTTTACTTATATAAAAATGAAATTAATTATAGCATTATTGGGATTGCGATTTAATACATTGTTTTTCGTATTTTTCTAATATTTTTCTTTTAATACGTTATTTAATTTGGATATTATTTCTTACTTCAACATGTGCCACATTCATTATTTATCTTCTTATAGTTGTTTTCACGTTCAATTCTTCGTATTTCATGGGTGAAAAGTTTAAATTGGCATTTAATTCATAGCTCCTGATCATGGGATCTAGCGACCTTGTTAAGTTTGAGGCATTATCTCCTGCGGAGTTCTTTAGACGTAATCGAGAAATCGCGGGTTTTAGTAACCCGACTAGGGCTGTTTATCAGACGATTAGGGAGTTGGTTGAAAATAGCCTTGATGCTACGGAGACCTTTAAGATACTGCCTAGCATAAAGATTTTCATTGATTATGCCGATCAATCTAGAAATTGGATTGGTATCTACGTTGAGGATAATGGCATCGGAATACCTGGCGATGAGATACCCAACGTGTTCGGCAGGGTTTTCTACAGTAGTAAGTATAGGATTAAGCAGCACAGGGGAATCTTCGGTCTTGGTGCGAAGATGGTGGTGCTTTATGCACAATCGACAACAAACACGCCAATACTTGTTAGGAGCGCACCGTTAAAGAGCGACGTGATTTATGAGTATCAGTTAATGATTGATATTACGAGAAATGAACCCGTCATAGTTTCCCAGAGGACTATGGAGAATAGGTATGGGTGGCATGGCACAGCTATAAAGGTTGTTCTTGAAGGTGATTGGCTCAAGGCTAAGCGGAGGGTTGAGGAGTACATTAGGAGGACTGCCATGGTTGCTCCCTATGCTGAGTTCATCATTAGGGGTCCTGACGAGGATTACGTGATAAAAATACCCAGGGTAACCACTAAAATGCCCGAACCACCAAAGGAGGGTTTGCCCCACCCCAAGAGCGTTGATGTGGAGTTGATTAAGCAATTAATACAGAAAAACCCAGAAGCGCCCCTCCTTGAATTCCTCGTTGAGAATTTCGATGGCGTCGGTGAAACAATAGCTAAGACGTTTCTGGACTTTGTGGGGCTTCAACCAGATATGCCCGTGGGTAAGTTGGTTAATGATGAGTTAGTGAATTTCGTAACAAAAATGAAGGAGTTTAATGGTTGGAGGAGGCCTAGGGCTGATTGGTTATCACCGATTGGTGAGGATATACTGGCGGAGGGTGTTAGGTTTGTACTAAGGCCTGAGGTGATTTTTACAGTGACCAGGAAACCAAGCTCCTACATGGGTAACCCATTCATTGTAGAGACTGCATTGGCGTGGGGAGGCAGTATTGAGCCCAGTGACAAGCCCATAGTATATAGGTTCGCGAATAAGGTACCGCTAATATACGATGAGGGTAACGATGTCGTTAGGAAGATCGTTGATGAGATCGATTGGTCACAGTATAAGGTTAAATTCCCAGCGCCCCTAGCCATCGTTGTGCACATATGCTCCACAAAGATACCCTACGCGAGCGCAGGTAAGGAGGCTATTGCGGAGGTGCCTGAGATAGAGAGTGAGGTTAGGAATGCCGTTAGGGAGGTGGCTAGGAAGTTGAGACTCTACATAACCAGGAAGGAGAAGGAGCAGGAGTTGCTGATGAAGTATGCAATATTCAGCATGTATGCTGAGGAAGTTGTCAACTCGTTGTCCTACGTGACCAAAGCCGATATAGAAGAACTAAGGAGTAGTATTACCGCCTTGATAAAGGCTAGGTTAAAGATAGAGAAATTCGAAGATCTAATAAACAATAACAATAAGGTTGAGAACACGAATGAGGATAATAAAGAAGAAACCCAATAAGGCGTTGAACAAACCCACACAATACACAACCCAAGCATCATAATTTCACCAAGACTTAGTGTATTTCAGAATCACGAGCCATCATCACGCGCTCAGTAGCACCAGCCTCTTCATTAAGTTCATGATGTGTATCATAAGCTATAAATCTTTTCCTGCGAGCTTTCGCTTAATTAACTTCCTTAGTAAAAGGAGGATTCTCATTGGATTCTCACTGGTCAATCCAACCCTGAAAAGATGCGTTCTATCCTCCCTCTTATCACTACTACCAAAGCCGGGGATACCCTCGTACTCACTAAGTAATGCCCTCGCGACGCAACCCTCACCGTAAGGTAGAACCATAACCGCTAACTCATCGCATAGGTCATGGAGGTAATCCACATGCCAGTACTTAGTACGAACATCACCTGCCAAGTGCCTCATAATACGTGCACCGCAGTGATTACCACAGGAACCAACATATGCATAAATTCCCTCATCTATCTTAAATACGGAGCCTCTAGTCCTTACGTAGCCATTCCTGCATCTAAACAATACAATATAACTAAGAGGTGATGGGTTCACCATACGTATGTTACATTCACCAGGGCATTCTCTGGTATGGTACCATTGATTAAACTGCCCGCGTTAGTTGGTGGGTAATAGGTTGCTACATAGCATACAAAGCCGAGGTTTATTGAGTATGTGGCGTTGGGTAGTACTGGAACTATTAATTGCCCGTATTGCCCAGCCTCGTAAGCATATGTCATGCTCTCATACGTATATGCAGCCGTCATCGGTATTGACGGCATCGCCTGAACCATTAAGTAAACATAGTATGAAAACTGCCCTGTGATGACCTGAGGATTGGATAGCCTATACGTTATTAATAGGTAACCGGGTCCCTTAGTTACCATGTTTACCTCCTTAACACCCTGTAATGTATAGCCGTTACACCCAGTTACGGATAATGAGGCATTAATTAATAAATTCTCAACAATTATTTCCTTATGGCTCAAGCCCTGATAATAGGGCGATTGAGTGTTAGCCGCGCATTCATTCAATTCCTGCTGTAATTCCACATACTTACTCAATAAGCTCGTGTAATTACTTAGTAGTTCGTTATATTTCATAAGTAACGTCGAATTTACAGCTTCATTATGAGGCATTGAGCATATTGAATGCACTACGTATATTACCATTAATGCGATTATTAACGACACCACCACGATAATGAATGTCCTGATACTAGGCACGGGTCATTAATTAACCCTACAGGTAAAATAAAAGTTTGCTTCACATGTCCATGAGTCGTCAATTACCGCAACAGCAGAGTCATCACCCATTTTTCAACCTGCAGTAGAAGTCACTAGGTAAGTCTTTTATATTTGCCATAACCACCATAATGATTGGCGTGTCATTACCAAATTACTGCAATGAGCCGGAGGTGTTAGTTAAGATTCCTAATGAGGAGACTAATAAGGAGTGGGGTTTACCGCCCGAAAATAGATCCATGGACCTATACCTCAGGTATGGCTTTATTGTGATTGATAAGCCAAGGGGCCCAACAAGCCATGAGGTGGCCGCGTGGGTTAAGAGGATCCTAAACCTAGACAGGGCTGGGCACTCGGGAACTCTCGATCCTGGAGTTTCGGGAGTCCTACCGGTGGCTCTTGGTGAGTCCACAAAGGCAATGCCCGCGATAAACACATTGGATAAGGAGTACATAATGGTCATGAAGCTCCATGGTGATGTCGATGATGATAAATTAAGGGCAATCCTTAAGGAGTTTACGGGAGCTATCTATCAAAGGCCACCATTGAGGAGTGCTGTGAAGAGGCAGGTAAGGGTTAAGCATGTTTACGAACTAGAGCTCCTCGAGAGGGATGGGAGGTACGTATTGATTAGGATGAATGTGGAGTCGGGAACCTACGCCAGGAAGTTGGCTTACGACATAGGCGAGGTTCTTGGTGTTGGGGCGAACATGAGGGAGCTTAGGAGGGTTAGGGTTGGATGCTTCACGGAGAAGGAGGCTGTCAAACTCCAGGACCTTAAGGATGCCTACACACTGTATAAGGAGTACGGTGTCGAGGACTTACTGAGGACATACGTCAAGCCCGTGGAGTACATGGTAAGGCACTTACCCAAGGTCTGGATAAGGGACTCAGCCGTAGACGCCATATGCCATGGTGCAGCATTGGCGGTTCCAGGAATCGTGAAATTAACAAACAACGTGAAGAAGGGCTCTCTAACAGCAATAATGACGTTAAAGAATGAGCTCGTGGCGCTCGGCTACGCTGAGATGAGCTCTGATGATATAATGAAGGCGCAGAAGGGCATTGCCGTGAGGACGACGAGGGTTGTCATGAGGAAGGGCACATACCCACCTATCTGGAAGGAATTGAAGGAGAAGAAGAAAGCCGAGCGGAAGTCCGAAACCTCTAATGGTAAAACTTCTTAATCCCTTAAAACACTAAAAATAAAATACCAAATAAGTGCTTGATGAGTATTGAGGGTCAGCTGATCGATGAGGAGAAGCGGATCTACTGAAATGAATGTAATTTAAGTCTCCAATATTCACTGATTCTGAGGTTGTGTGGTCGATGAAGCTCAGGTATTCCTTGAGGAATGCCCTGCATCACCCATAGGGCACATACTTGCATTAAGAAGTCATTTGGAGGGCGTTGGGGAGTCCATGCCGTATATAAGTATGGATTCCCTCAATAATGTCACCATTTACCTAACACATGCCTGTAACCTGAGATGCACTCATTGTTACCTATCGGCTGGTGAGCCATTGGGTAACGAGCTTAATGTCCGTGACTGGTTAATCATCCTCGATAAATTAAGGGAATTAGGTGTTAGGTTTGTTTACCTGTTGGGTGGGGAACCAATGTTATTAGTTAGGAGGGGCTTATTTGACATAATTAGGCATGCCAAGGACCTGGGTATATATGTATCAATGAGCACCAACGGTACATTGGTAACTAGGGATGTGGCTGTGAAGTTGAAGGAGGCTGGACTTGACCAGGTACAGGTTAGTGTTGATGGGCCAAATCCCGCAATTAATGATGTTATTAGGGGTATTGGATCGTTTGATTTAGCAATGAGGGCAATTAATATCCTCAAGGATGTGAGTATTGGTGTTTCCCTATCCTATACCGTCATGTCTAGCAATGCTTACTATATCGTGGACATGGTTAGGTTGGCGGAGAAACTTGGTATACCCGTACTCACCTTCATTAGGGTTCAGGAGTTTGGTAGGGCTTATGTCAATGGTATTGGGTTAAGTGATGATGATGCCGAGAGGGTTCTCTATGAATTGTTAAGCATCAAGGCTAATGTCAAATTAGTGCTTAATGGCTTCAGGTTCTACCTTAAGAACCTACGTAAGACCTATGAGGAGATTAAAGGGAGACTTAGTGATCTTGGTATTACTAACTATACAACGTGTCCAGCAGGTAAGAGTAGGTTCGTTATTGACTCCAATGGTGACATCTACGGTTGTGAACTACTGATGAGTGAGGAGTTTAAAGAGGGTAATGCCCTGAGAGACGACATTAGGCATGTTTGGCGTGATGAGTTTAAGGTATTTAGAAACAGGAAATATACCGAGATTAACCAATGCAGTAAATGCCCAATGGCTGACCTATGCAATGCGGGTTGTCCTGCTAGGGCATATAGGGCTTATGGGAGTATTAATGCACCAGATCCATATTGTCCATTGGCTAAAAGGTCCCGTAAAATTTAATAATATTTATTATTTATTCCAGTTATTAGGGCTATTATTTAATGAATCTTATGATTCGCGTAACCGATAAATTAGACATGGATCTCCTTGCATTAATAAGGAGGCACTACTTAAACGATCCAATAACCTTCGCGTACGTGTTCTACGACATCATGTATTACCCCGAGTTCACAGAGGTTTACCTAAACGTTGTTGGTAACGACATAATCGGTTTCACACTAATTTACAGGGGTTTTCGAAACTACACGGCCACTCACGTATTCGGTAATATTGAGGAGGGTGTGGATTACATACCCTGGGACTCACAACTCATACTGCACATAAACACGGAACCCAGGATAGTTGAACGCATAATACGTATTGCATCAAGGAAGGGTCAGGTTGAGATTAGGGGGAGTTTAACCATGGTTTGCGACAAATCCTCATTCAAAGCCTTTAATTTGGGTGGTGATTACGTGATCCGTAGATTGGCAATCAATGATCTAGATCAATTCATCGAGATAAAGAGCCTACAGGGAGTAAAAATATCGAAGGCTGAAGCCATTGCCAGGTTACTATCACCACACTGGCATTACTACGGCGCATTTCTCAACAACGAACTAGTGTCCATGGCAGGTACATACCTAAAGCTACCCGAGATCTGGGTTGTCGGTGATGTATTCACGCTACCACAGCACAGAAATAAGGGTTTAGCTAAGGCAGTGACCTCAGCAGTAACGAATGACTCGTTACTGAGTGGCGCGATGACCATGCTTCACGTTTTCGAAGATAATTCACCAGCAATAAGGGCATACAAAAGACTCGGCTATAGAGTAATACAAACATTACTATGGATAAACTATAAGTCATAAGAATCGTATAAACAATTCTTGATACCTTATTGCAGCTACTTTTTACTAATTCATTCTCACAATTACTAATGAGGCAGTAAGAACAAGGACTAAGTAATAAACTGTATGCACGATCGCCCATGGTGGTATGCACGATGTGTTCAATCTTTGGTGCGGGGGGTGGGATTCGAACCCACGCAGGCCTTCGCCAGCGGATCTTGAGTACGGCCCCTCTTAACCTGGCTTGGGTGTCCGCCCCCTTTGACCTGGCTCGGGCACCCCCGCAAGTCTAATTATGAATATCTTGGATATTTAAGCCTTAATTAATGTGTTCTCGAACTACCTGGTCCTTGATAGTGGCTTTAGTATTTTCTTTGGGTTGTCACTGGCGATCTTTATTAAATCCTCCCTTGGGATTTGTATGTTTAGGAATTCCTTAAGGTTAGCCTTTATGTCATAAACTCCAGGCCATGGATAGTCACTTCCGTAGACAGACTTTTCGCTTATTTCAGTTAGTCTGGGTATGTATTCGAGCAATCTCTTCGGTGGTATACTCGATAGTTCAGCGTAAATATTGTGTCTTATCCTTACTAACTGAAATGCTGTTGGTATCCAGTTTGGTCTACCCACATGGGACATGAGTATCGTTAGCCTTGGGAAGTCCACTGCGACATCATCTACGAATATAGGATCTCCATACTTATTTCTAGCTTTTGAATACGCGCTCGTGCCCGTATGTATATAGACAGGTAATCCGTGATCTTCGGCAAATTGATAAACTAACTCTAACTGTTTTAACCCTCCCTCCTCAGGCCTATAGGCATTTGGTTTAAGCCACATGTGCGGTGGGTGGATCTTAATTGCACTAATACCTGCCTCATACTGCTTATCTAACCAGTACCTTACCTCCTCCACCGTCAGTTCGTTAGCCTCAACACCACCTATTACGGCAAACCTATCCGCATATTCCCTAACTGCATTAATCATTCTTAATGCGTAATCCTCCTTAGCAATACCGATTTTCCTGGATGGATGTGCCATAATGCCTATGTAGTCAATTTCGGCATCGTCAAGGATCCTAACGAATTCTTTAATGCTCATCAATAACATTTCCAGAGGTACATGCCATTCACTTCTTACGAGATTAATTATCTCATTGGTTATTGTTTCCTTAAATACAACATGTGTGTGTGCATCAACGTAACCCATTATAATGCGTAGGCCGCGCACATTTTTTAGCTTTTAGTTTTAATTACATTTTTAATTACATTACAGAGTATATTTTTATACTTATAATGTTCTCATAACTAACTGAGTACTGACGTATGAATGAAGCATCACTAAGAAGGACGCTGGTGGAAATATTTAAACTCGCCTATATAAGGAAGCTTGTAGATTTACTTGGGGGTAACGTGAGCGCTAGGTTGGGTGGTGATGAGATTTTAATAACGCCCACATCCACACCAAAGGTGCTAATTAAACCACAAAGTATAGTTAAGATAAGACTTGACGGTACAGTAATATCCGGAGGAAAACCCAGCAGTGAGTGGAGGATGCATGTGGGTATATACAGGGTTAGGGGTGATGTCAAGTTCATACTCCATACACACCCACCGAACATACTAGCCCTAACCCAGGCAGGCCTTAAGGTGGATTTATCATTGAGTGAGGCGATTTCCTACATTGGCGAGGTCGCCGAGGTGCCCTACCTAAAGCCAGGTAGTGCGGAATTGGCTGAGGCTGTCAGTAGGGCTATGTCTAAGGAGGGTGTGACGGCTGTTATTCTCAAGAATCACGGCTTGGTAACGATAGGTTCAACGCCATACGAGGCACTCAATAGAGCCGAGGTCCTTGATGACCTAGCCTACATCACATTAATGACAACAATAGTCAAGTCTCGCCCCTTCTTGTCGTGAGTGGCTTTTAAGCCTGGTTGTTTATTTTTTCCTTATAAATGCTGCGTAGGGCTGTTGCTGTTGAGCTGGAAGTCACTAGGGAGCTCAATAAGTTGCTCTATTCCGTTGAGTCTGTGTACCTAGGCATTGTTCGTGAGGTCGTTGAGTACGCCGTTAAGAACAATGTCTTGAGTGCAACCCAGCTCCATAAGCTATTTTATCACAAATATAGGCTGGAGTATCCAGACTTGCACGCACACCTAATCATCCAGGCGATTAGGCAGGCATCGCAAATTGCGAAATCATTCCTTAGAAGAAAAAGAAAGGGCTTAGTGCAAAAACCATACCCTGAGGTTAAGGCTGTGTCCATTAGGTTCACCGAAATGGCTTGGAGTTATGGGAAGTTCATCAACTCAACAGCCCCAGTCAGGCTTGAGCTATCCTTACCCGGTGGTCGAACTGAGGTCTGGCTTAGACCACACAAGCGCTTCTGGCTTTACTGGTGGAGGGTACTAAACGGAGAGGCTAGATTGGCGAGCACATTAATCGTTAAGAGAAAGGTGAACAAGTGGTATGCAATATTCGTCTTTGAGCTGAAGCCCAGGGAGGAGGAGCCAAAATCGATTGTTGCCTTCGACATTAACGAGAACACCGTTGCCGTGAGTAGGGTTGATTTACCATCCACGGTGGATAAGGTGGCTAGTTGGAATAGGCGGTACACAACGCCAGAACTGTATACCATAAGGACAGACTTCGGAAGGCTAGCTAAGAGGTATGGGAGGATTAGGAATGCGATCATTGAGAAGTTGAAGCCTGGATTCGCATTACCGAGCGGTAAGTACGTGAATATAACAAACACAAGGGAGTTCAGGAAATGTGTGAAGCACCTAAGGGAGAGGGGTAGGAAGGTTGGTCGTGTCAGGCATGTGGCTAACGAGTTAACAAGGATACCAGCGATTATCGTAACCGAGGAGTTGGGCAGTAACCCGCAGGAATCAATGATTAATGGAATTGAGAAAGATGAGTTGAGGCATAGAATAAAGCAGACGCCGTTCAAGGCTTTGGAGAGAGCTGTTGAGGGTAAGGCTTTGGAGAGGGGTTCGAGGATATTCCGCGTACCGGCATATAGGAACAGCAAAACATGTCCAGTGCACTTTACGAAGCTTAAGAGTACCAATGATTGGCACACATTGCAATGCCCACTCGGACACTATGTAGATAGGGACTACGCATCGGTCATGAACATGGCTTGGAAAATAACTCCAGAATCCTGGACGAAGGGAGTATGGTGGGACTTGAGGAAAAACATGAACTGGAGAAAACACGAAAGCGAATCAAACCCACTAATACCACACCCCATCGTGAAGTATCTACACGTCACACTCAAGGAGTTCACGGCCAGCGAGGAATGGCCCGCGGTGCTGGCCCGGGGCGACCCCATGAACCCCACCGGAGAAGCCAATGAAGGTGGCGGCGAGGAAACCTCCCACGCCCTTTCAAGGCAGGGAGGAGGTCAGTAGGCTCCTCAATAGATAGTTTCCCTGTTCATAGATTAACGAGTATCTCAACCTCATCACCATCCCTGAGATTAAGGGCATCACGCAACTTATATGGTGATATGACCTCTATCGTGTCAGGTCCATGGTGTGTCCTCTCGATTATCAATACCGCAGCCGGTAGCCCGTGTACTGAGGCCTTGAAGCATTTAACGCCACCGTAGGTCCTTAACCCATTGCTAAATCCCTCAATGTATATACCAGGCAATGCGTCTAGGTATAGCCTGTATTTAACGTATTCAGGTCTTAACCTAACATTTAGTGTACCTGGGTACGGCTTAAAACCAAGCTTCTCAATGAATTGTTTAGCATAACCCTCAAGGCTCATATAGAAACCTCCCTCGCCAAGCCCTGAGGTTACCGTACCAACAAGCCTAACAACCAACTTCTCATCTAGGTAATACCTTATCGTATCGATAACGAAGCGGAGCGCTTCCGAAGCCTTTGGTGTGAACTTTATCATTAATTGCCCATTCACCGTGCTTTTCTGGATAAACCCATCATCAACCAACCTACCTATTATCTTAAAAACGTTTTGTGGTGTTGTGCCTATGTCATTTGCCATTCGTGTTAGGCTTATTGGTGAGAATTCCTTCTCGTTGATTCCATACTTAACAAGGAGTATTAGGTATGGTATCCTCCTAAGCGTCTTATAATCAAGCCCAAGCAATGCCCTACCCTCCATACGCTCACTAGCTTGTCGTTAATAACCCATTTATTAGTGCTTCGTTTGTTGGCAATGGATTAAGCCCAAGCATTTTATCTTTGTTGAATGAAGTATTGCTAGGGCTGGTGAAAAGGGGCCATAGGATCGTGTATCTAAGTCGTGTATTTTAATTCTTATTCAAGATCATGAGCACATCATTCAGTGTGAGACAGTCTCTTCATTTTTTAACGCACTAGGTCCGTTTCTGCCCGCATCATCATTCACTATAAGTGTGCAGAGCCGATTTTAAAGGCTTAGGTCTCTTCCTCTGTTGCCTCCTCACTGCCCATAACCTCCTCCTTTACCTCCTGCTCGAGGGTCTTTAAGGCCTCCTGTGCATTATCGCTGGCTTTCCAATAGGCCACCTTGCCCCTCTTTATCTCCCTGATCAACCCATCTCTCTGGAGTAGCTTCAACACGTAGAATACCTGGCTATGGCTTAGGTTTGTCTTCTTCACAATCTCATTCGTGGGCAACTCACCCTCCTTAATTAATAATTCTAGGACCTCCTTCTTCCTCTCAACAATCCTAATAGTTTGCTTGCGAGGCATTGCCTTTTCTTGGCTGTATTATTTTTAAAGATTAAGATATCGTTGAATCGGTATTATTGAATAATCCTAATTAGGTTCCTAAATCTAAGATAGAGTGCATAGTCGATGTACGACTTATTCCCAAGGTAATAACTCACTGTCCTAGCCCTCCCAACCCTTTCGGGCAATAAGTCAGTGGTTACCAAACTAAATGCATTAGAGCCTGCACCACTGCCGAAGGAGACCATTAGTATCCTGGAACCAGGCTTCGCATTCTCAAGTATGTTGGCGAGACCTATGAGCACAGCACCATTGTATGTATTACCAATCCTATCAACCACAATACCCAACTTAACCTTCTCAAGCGGTATACCAAGCATTTGGGCAGCCCTTATTGGGAACCTGGCATTTGGTTGGTGAAAGACCACATAATCAAAATCACTTGGCTTAAGCCCTGTGGCCTCCATAAGGGTCTTGGCTGCATTGATTATATGCCTGAAGTATGCAGGTTCGCCTGTGAAGGACTCGCCGTGCACCGCATACGGCATACCATCCCTACGCCAGAAGTCTGGTGTGTCGGAGTTATAGGCATAGATATGCTCTATCTCAGCAATAACATTGTCAGAGCCAATTATGTATGCGGCAGCACCACCCGACACTGTGTAGTCAAGGTGCTCGCCAGGCTCTCCATGACTGTGGTCAACACCGACGGCTAACCCGTACTTGATTAACCCGCTCTTGACAAGCCCCGTGGCATTAACTATGGCGTCTGAACCAGCCTTACATGCAAACTCCATATCCACCGCAAAGGATTGCTTCTTCATGCCTAACGCATCAATTAGTATTGACGCAATTGGTTTCACGGCGTAGGGTTTCGACTCAGTGCCCACAAATACGGACCCCAACTCCCTAGCATCAATGCCAGCCCTCCTTAATGCATTCCTAGATGCCTCGACAGCCATGGTTACGGCATCCTCATCAGGTCCACCAACACTCCTCTCCTCAACCCAATAGAGGTCCTTTATCCTGAGCGGGTCATCACCCCATACACGGGCTATCTCCTTGGTGCTTATCCTAAACCTAGGTATGTACACACCCCACCCAACAATACCAACTTTAGGCACAACCCACCCAATTCTATGCCCTATTTAACTTTTAACGTTATGTTATTCGGCAACAAACGCATGTTATATCATAATTCATCATTATCATTTACCGAGGACCTAGGTTACGCATTATTCACATTCGCCATATTTAATTACTCATGGCTTATGAATAATGTTGGGGCGTTTATGTTTTCCATGAAAATGAATATGGGTGTTGGCTATAACGCATTAATGCAATCCCTACCCATCCCACTTAAATTATTGGATGAAGATAATTATATAAGCTGTTATTAGGGCTTGCTTCTGAGGGTTTATGGCATCTGGCGGTGAAGTTAGTCTTAGGGTTGCCGAGGCTAGGACAAGGGATGTCGGTAGATTGATCGTTAGGATCCCCCAGCGCTACATGAAGGTTTTGGGTATAGAGCCTGGTGAGTATGTTGAGGTTGTTGGTAATAGGCGTAGTGCCTATGCCCAGGTTTGGCCAGCGTACACCGATGACGAGGATAAGGATTACATAAGGATGGATGGTGTTTTGAGGCAAAACGCTGGTGTTAGCATTGGCGATGTTGTTAAGGTTAGGAGGGCAAACCTAAGGTCCGCCCAGAGGGTCACCATAGCACCCATTGGTGAGTACATCAGGGTTGACCCAGACTATCTGAAGAGGGCCTATTTGCTTGGTAAGCCTGTGTGGAAGGGCTCAATAATAGAGATACCGTACTACACGGGCTCTATTCGTTTCATGGTAACCAGTGTGACACCGGGACCTGCTGCGTACGTTGGTATAGATACCGAGGTCCAGGTTAGGGAGGAACCGGTTAGGGAGACTGAGTTGGCAATGCCCAGGGTCACGTGGGAGGATATTGGTGACCTGGAGGAGGCTAAGAGGAAGATTAGGGAACTGATAGAACTACCGCTCAGACACCCTGAAATATTCAAGCACCTTGGTATTGAGCCTCCCAAGGGTGTTTTGTTGATTGGACCGCCGGGCACCGGCAAGACATTGCTCGCTAAGGCTGTCGCCTCAGAGGCCAATGCATACTTCGTGTCAATTAACGGACCCGAGATCATGAGTAAGTATTATGGTGAGTCTGAGGCTAAGTTGAGGGAGATTTTTGAGGAGGCTAAGAAAAATGCGCCGGCGATAATATTCATCGACGAGATAGACGCAATAGCACCGAAGAGGGAGGAGGTAACCGGCGAGGTAGAGAAGCGTGTCGTTGCCCAACTACTAACACTCATGGACGGACTCCAAGAGAGGGGGCAAGTCATAATAATAGGAGCCACGAACAGGCCAGAGGCAGTAGACCCAGCGTTGAGGAGACCAGGCAGATTCGACAGGGAGATCTACATAGGGATGCCCGATAAGAATGCCAGAAAGGAGATTCTTCAGGTGCACACGAGAAGTGTGCCCCTATGTACTGAGGAGGATGTTAAGGAGAGGATTTGTGACCCAAATGATATTGTTAATATAGATGATATTGCCGAGATGACCCATGGGTATACGGGTGCTGACATAGCGGCGCTCGTTAAGGAGGCTGCCATGATAAGGCTTAGGGAGGCCATTGAGGTTAAGAAGGAGATAGACCTGGACCAACCACAAATACCGCCTGAGCAGTTGGCCAGGATTAGGATTAGGATGAGGGACTTCCTAGAGGCTATGAAGTATATACAACCGACAGTGCTTAGGGAGGTTATTGTGGAGGTTCCAGAGGTTCACTGGGACGATATTGGTGGTTATGATAATGTTAAGCAGGAGCTTAAGGAGATGGTTGAGTGGCCCCTTAAGTATCCGAGGTATTTTGAGGAGTTGGGAGTTGAGCCTCCTAAGGGTATTTTGTTGTTTGGTCCTCCTGGTACGGGTAAGACGCTTCTGGCTAAGGCTGTTGCTACTGAGTCTAATGCGAATTTTATTGCTGTTCGTGGTCCAGAGATACTGAGCAAGTGGTTTGGAGAAAGCGAGAGGGCAATAAGGGAAATATTCAAGAAAGCCAGAATGGCAGCACCATGCGTAATATTCTTCGACGAAATAGACGCAATAGCACCAGCAAGGGGTCTCAGGGTTGATAGTGGCGCGACTGACAGGATAGTCAACCAATTACTAGCCGAGATGGATGGTATAGCCCCACTAAAGAATGTCGTAGTGATTGCAGCAACAAATAGGCCGGACATAATGGATCCGGCATTGCTAAGGCCGGGTAGGTTCGATAGGATTGTGTATGTACCACCTCCTGATGAGGATGCCAGGTTCGAGATACTCAAGGTCCACATTAGAGGCTTAAGGCTCTCTGATGATGTTAAGAACGGCGATTACAAGTACCTAAGGGACCTTGCCAGAAGGACTGAGGGTTATACTGGCGCTGATCTTGCCGCCTTGGTCAGGGAAGCAGCAATGCTTGCGCTCAGGGAAACAATCAGGAGTAACTCGAACCAGGTCAAGCCCGTGGGCATTGAGCACTTCGAGGAAGCCCTAAAGGTAGTACCACCATCCCTATCCAAACAAGACATCGCTAGGTTCGAGGAAATGGCTAGGAACCTAAGGAGGGCCTTAAGGGGTTTGTGACTCGTACTCAACCCTCTTCCTCATAAAGACCTCCACATCATAAATCGGCTTAGCTGGCACCCCCGCAACCACCTTACCTGGTGGTACATCCTTTGTCACCACGGATCCTGCAGCGACGACGGAGTTTTCGCCAATCTCAATCCCCGCGATTAGTGTTGCATTTGCGCCAATCACGGCACCCCTCCTTATTTTAACGCCATCAAGCCTCTTACTTGGTGGATACTTATCATTTGTTATTACCACATTGGGCCCTAGAAATACATTATCCTCAATTACCGTGCCCCTGGGTATGTAAACCATGCTTTGTATGCTGACATTATTACCGATAACTACGTCGCCATCGATTATGACACCGGAGCCAACCCTAGTACCACTACCTATTCTAGTATTCTCCCTAATTAGTACATTGTGCCCTGTCTCAACATCATCACCCAGCTCGACTTTCTCGTAGATCGTGACATGGCTCCTAATAATGCAGTTCCTGCCTATCACCGCACCATCGCTCACACTATCAATTAATTCATCAATGCTCGGTTTATTTCTAATCCCAATTAACTTGGACCTAATTGGGTGACCTATGACTACGAATGGTTCCACCACAGTTCCCTCACCAATAACTGTCAATCCCCAAATCGTAACATTATTGCTGATGCTCTTGCTCATTATCCTAGCCCTTGGGGATATATACCCCATTGTGGGATTATCGCAAGATAAGTATTTAAACAATATCTATGGAAATAATAATAATGGGTTATTACCCAACACCTCCACCGCCACCACGTGAAGACCCAATACTAAGGATACTTAGGGAGTTGGTCAGTCTGAACAACAAGTTTGATCAATTATCCAAGGATTTGGCAAACATAAACACTAGGGTTGAGGGCCTCGAGTCAAGGGTTAATGGGATTGAGAAAACATTATCGAGCCTGGTTAAGGCACAGGAACTTATTGCTGGGGTAACGCCACAGAACATAACGGAGTTGGCTGGCTTATTATCAAATACGTTGAGGGAGCTCACGAGAATCGAGGCCTCACTCATAGCGTATAGGGACTCCATATCCTCCATACAGAACAAACTTGAGAACGCCATGGATTTGCTTGCGAAGGTTTCTACGGATTTGAGGGAGTATAGGGCGCTTGATGTTAACCAAGTGGTTGAGATTAGTAATCAATTGGCGAGCGTTAATACTAGACTTAATGAGCTGCAGAAGTTGCTTGAGGAGCAGGGTATTAGGTTGGTTGCTGAGTATAGAAAAAGTTCTGAGATTATTGAGGGGCTTAAATCAGTTATTTTGGATCTCTTAGGTAAGGTATCAGGCAAGACTTAAATTATCGCTTTTTACTTTTCAATCAATTCTGCTTAGAATAATAAAAGCAAAGTATATTAATTTCCTTGTTTAAAATACGTAACGTGTTCAGTAGGGGTAGGGAGCAGGAGCTTTATCAGAGGATTAATGACATAGCCAATCTGATCCAAACCCTCCACCAGAACATCCAGGCATTAATGAATAATGCTAACCAAATACAAAAGAGTCTCCAAGCCATATCCTCAAGTCTTGATAGGAATGATAAGACGCTCCAGGACGCCATCAAGGTCATAAACTCATCAACGGCAGACATAACAAACAGAGTCGCCCAGATGAGCTCTATCGTTAATCAATTTGACGATACAAGTAGGAAACTCATGGACTCATTACTCAGTGCCCTCAATAAAATAAATGAGATCCTTGACAGGCTCCAGGGTTTGTCAGGGAACATGCAGCAAAGCTTAACCAGTGCTGTGACGACGCTTGAGACAATAAATAATAATGTTAAGGACTTGAATACAAAAATAGAGAGTGGTGTTGATAAGGCATCCTCATTGGTCTCAGAGGTATCGAAACTGAGCAACCTGTTAGGTGAGTTGAATAGGGTGTATAATGAGGTCTTGAGTAGGGAGAAGGACCTGGAGAATAAGCTTCTTGATTTAAGTAGGAGGGAGAGTGATGTAACGGTTAGGGAGAAGGGTCTCGAGGAACTTAGGCAGAGGTTGGAGAGCGATAGGAAGGCCATTGAGGCGGAGAGGGCAAAGTTGGCTGAGATGTCGAGTGTCATGGCGACGCTTACGGCATTGGCTAACCAATTAACATCAAGACTCAGCGAGCTTGATAATAAGGAAAAAGCATTGGCTGAGAGGGAGAGGGCAATTAATGAGAGGGAGGCTAAGCTTAGGGATTGGGAGATTGAGCTAAAGTCGCGTGAACAGAGACTTGAGATGGAGGCTGTCAGGATTGATGCGGAGAACGCGAGACTTAGGGAGTTGGAGAAGAGGGAGGAGGAGGTTAAGGAGAAGCTTAATCAATTAGCCCAGAGGGAGGCTGAGCTTAAGGAGTTCGAGAAGAAATTGAATGAGAGACAGGAGGCACTTAATAAGTTAGAGGCTGAGCTTAAGGATAAGGAGAGTAGGTTAAGCACGCTCGAGAACTTACTTAAGGATAGAGAGAATGAGTTGAGGAGACTTGATGAGGAGATCAGCAAGAGGAGGAGGGAGATTATGGAAAAGCTCGAGCCATTGATGACGAAACTACTTGAGGAGGAGAAGAGACTTTCCGATTGGGAGAAGAGGTTGCTCGATAAGGAGAGAGAGTTGATGAATTACCAAAGGGCTTTAATTATTAGGGAGAATACGTTGATAGAGCTTAGAGAGAAGTTGGATAGAGAGAGGGAAGAGTTAGATAGTAAGATGAGGGAGGTGAGTAGAATTGAGAGTGAGTGCCAGGATATACGTAAGAAGTATGAACAATTGCTCAAGGAGAGGGAGGAGTTGATGAAGATAATCGAGAGTAAGGATAAGGAGTTGAATCAACTGAGGGCATTAATTAAAAAATAATTTTAAATCGCAACAATGAGTATGTATGCAAAAACGAGGATAATATTGACTATATTCAACCCAAGGGCGAAGAAAGCTAAAATCCTCTCTAACCTACCAATGATCAACTCCCTATCAGTATACGCCGTACTAACATCGTACCAGGTCTGCTTTATTGCGAGGAAGGATGTGAAGAAGCTAACCACGGCAAGGGATAGCATAAACACATCAAGTGATAAACTACCCTTGCCAGGTAGGTAGGTGCCCGCGAGTGAGGATAGGAGTACTGTGTATGTTACTACCGCAAGGATTATCGCCAAAATTAATAATTTGGATAACATCTACATCACCCCAATGCGCTCTCCAACCTTCTTAATACAAAATCCTTGCCCAACATTGCCAAGTAAGGCGCAATCCTTGGACCACTTGGTTTACCAAAGAATACTAGGTATACAGCTTCGAAGAATGACCTCTCCACATCCTTACTCTCCCTGGGGACTTTCTTCATTGCCTCCTTAATATTATCCTCACTCCAAACATCCAACTTATTAAGTTCTTGCAATAGGATGCGTAGTTTAGATCTTTGGACATCACTTAATGATGTTTTAATCGAATCAGGCAACTCCTCAATAATCCTGATCCTATATGTATCTGGTGCATACCTATTGACCCAATTACGGGCCCTAAGTAGCCTGGACTTAATCCTATCACGTGACAAGTCATCCAAGTCCTTATTTAGTATCTTCGTTTCTTTCAATCTCTTAATAACCCTCTCCATAAGCTCATCATCACTTAATGACTGCGGTAGCGTCTGTATTAAAGCAACCGCATGTAGGTAAGGCAGTTGGAACGGCATCTCCCTAGGCAACGGCTTTAGCTGGGCGTACTCAAAGGACCTTATTATCAAGTCTAGGTAATCCTTCTCCTTGGGGCTTGGCTTATCAACACCGTAGTAGAGGCGTTCGGCTCTATCGTAAATATCCACGTACTGGTAAATGGAGTCTAGACTGAACGTCAATCTCTTTGTTGGTTCATGGAATATGTATATGTACCTAAGCACTTCAGGTTCTGCAACCTCAACCCAATCCTTTGGTGTGAAGCCTATGAAATCACTACTACCCATATCACCCATATCCCTACCATTGACCACGTAACCAACCCACTCATACCATGTACCCAGTGGTGGGTTAATTCCGTAAACGTTCTTGGCAATATCGATTGCGGAATCCCTAGAACCACCTGGCATTGCGTGGTCCTTACCGTAGGGTTCGAAGTCCACATTCAATGTGTACCAAACACCAACCCACTCAACCCTCCAGGGTAATTTACCATCAGTCAGCCTTGCCCTACCAACATGGCCGCAGTATGTGCATTTGTACTCAACCTCGTACTTCTCAAGATCTAATTTAGTGACCTCTGCAGTACCAATCCTACCACAATTCTCGCATATCGGTTCAAAGGGTATCCAATCCCTTGGGTACGGGTTCCTACCCCTATACTTATTGATAACCTCGATCAGCTTATCCCTATTCTTCATTGTCATCACTATGAACTCCCTCATCCTCGAATGCTCCCTATACATCTCACCCGTGGTTATTACCTCTACGTTCTTCGCGAAATAATCGAGGTAATCACCGAAATCCCTCCAGTAATGCTCAACCCAGGACCCATGACAACCCCTCGGATCCGGGACACGTTCGAGAGGCCACTCAATGTATTTCCTACCGACGTCCGGATTTATGAATTGCTCAAGCTGCTTATCCTTACCCTTCCAGGGATCGACAGTGTACAGCGTCAATACCTGCCTAACCCTAAGTCCAGCATCCCTGAGCTTCTCGGCAATGACACTATTTAGAATTATCTCACCCCTAAGCCTACCGATGTGCTGAAGCCCAGAAACACTTAAGCCACCGTTAAGTACGCACACGTCCTTACCCTCACTACGGCACCTCTCGAGAACCTGGCCAGCTATCCTATCAATCCAATGGGTATAACTCATTACCCAATG